>Ga0247609_10000125_pt1 | contig 105804 bp, 71 predicted proteins | sample 172DNAGHGlowgp2_FD_193487 | JGI IMG/M metagenome (GOLD analysis project Ga0247609, IMG submission 193487) | Sheep rumen microbial communities from Palmerston North, Manawatu-Wanganui, New Zealand - 1728 DNA GHGlow gp2 | ecosystem: Host-associated > Mammals > Digestive system > Stomach > Rumen ...
CCTTTTTACAACAAAGGTAAGCAAAAACTGATATTCTTATCACTTTTTATCGTTTTATCTAACGTTTTATATTTAAGAGTTCTTAAGACTCTTAGTATTCAGCTGCAAAGTTAAAGTGTGACAAAAAATCAACAATTCTGTGTGACAAAAAAAACAACAATTCTGTGTGAAAACTGCGACAGCAGAACTACCAGGAGGGCACGTGGTCGTTCACTCCGCGCATGGTGGCATGTATTTTTGAGGAGCTGGGGGATCCGTGATTTGTGTGCCTTTATAGGCTGATTTTTGCAAAAAAAAGGTGATTTTTGATGCAAAAAACGGGCAAAAAGAGGCAATTTTGATGTCATTTATAGTGTTTTAGGGGGCTTCCATGAAATCAGATGCAGCATAGGGGTGAAATACAAAACACTGATTGTCAGTGTGTTATATATCTGTCAAGACACAGTAACTTCCCAACTTCCCACTTTAGAAATCGACGATAGTGAGAGAGAAATATTATATATTTATATTCTTTATCTTTCTTCAAAAGCTAAAGTGGGAAGTTGGGAAGTGGGAAGTTGGAAAGTTGTCTTTTTGGTAAATTGGTGTCTTCGCCGAAGGTACAATGCACTCGGGAATAAAAATAAAGGTTTTTTATTTTGTATTTCACTCGTTTTTTCGTACCTTTGCAGTATGGAAAACATGATTCGAGAATACGGGCGCACGGAACTTGCGCAACTTTATTTCCCTATGCTGAGATCAGACTCGGCATGGCGCAAAATGAAGGGATGGATTGAACTGAACAAAACATTGAAGAATGAACTTCTGCAGCTGGGATACAGGCCCACTGTCAGATCATTTACACCTCGTATGGTGGCAAGTATCTTTGAAGAACTGGGGGAGCCATAGACTCTCCTTTTTCCACTAAATATCTCTCTCCTCTTTCCTCTTTCCTCTTTTTTCTAAAAATAACTGACAGTAACCTGCCATAACCTGCCATAACCTGCATTTCCAACATGAAATGTTGTATCTTTGCACTGTGAACCCCGAAATGTAAATAAAAAAAATACATGATGACACCCCCCTTTCCCGTAGATTCTTGTATTAAGAAAAAAGACTGTTATGAGTAATATCAACGAAATCATGTCAAAGCACCTCATGGGGACGGCCACAGAAGAGGAAGAGGCCCTACTTAGGGAGTATGCCGACCCAGATACGGTCAGGGAAATCCTGCAAGCCGATGACCTGGCAGAACGCTACGATGCCTACTCGCAGGTAGATGTGGAGAAGGCATTGGAGAGCATTCTTCAGAGAGGAGAGAGGAAAGAACTGAGAGGAGTGAGGAAAGAGGAGAGAGGAGTGAGGAAAGAGGAGAGAGGAAAGGTTATATTCAGGATTGCCGCTGCCATTCTCGTTCTCGTTGTTGCCGGAGCGATGCTGTGGTACCGTCAATATACGAAAGTAACACCGCCGGAGCTGTCGGAAGCAGTACAGATGGCCATGAGGCAGAGCGACAGGAACGGGAAGTCGGAGGCTACGATCGACAAGTCTTTCCTGCCGGAGGAGATAGTCCGGGGTGAGTATGATCCGAAGGTGGTGCGCCACGGACAGGACAACGGTCAGGAGGGAGAAGGGCAGACAGCCGACGACAGCAGTATCTCGCAGATCTCCTTTCTCTATTCCAGTCTGACAAAGAACCAACTGTTAGAAGCCCGACGCCTTACCACACGTCATGACAAGGAGTTCTGGCTGACGTTAGACGATGGCACGTTGGTGCACCTCAACTACAATTCCCGTCTGATCTATCCCGAGCGTTTCGGTCGCGATGACCGTAATGTCATTCTCGATGGTGAGGCCTATTTCATGGTGGCCAAGGATAAGAGTCGTCCGTTCATCGTGCATACCCCGCTGGGTGATGTGAAGGTGCTGGGCACGGAGTTTGTGGTGAACACAAACGATTTGAACGACCAGGATGAGCCTTCCACCACCATTACGCTGGTCAAAGGAAGCGTGAGCGTCACCCCCAACAGCGGGACGGAACGGGTGCTGAAGCCCGGACAGCAGCTCAAGCTGATGAACAACCAGCTGACGGTGAACGAGGTGGATACCACACCCTTTGTCGCTTGGAACACCGGTACCTTTGTCTTCGAGAACTGTACGCTGATGCGACTGATGAGTGTCTTGTCAAAATGGTATGGCTACCACGTGACGTTCGAGAGTCTGCAGGCTCGTACGATACGCTTCACCGGCGAACTTGACAAATACAGCTCCATTGAACCGGCACTGGAGGCTATCGAGCAGGTGACGGGCTTGGATATTGAGCTGCATCAGAAGAGAATTATCATTAAGTAGTAATTCCATCATAACAACAAAATGAAAAAAGCTTTTTTTACCCTGATGCTCGTGGCATTTACCGTTGCGGTAAGTGGAGCAGTAAAGAAGACGAAGTTGCGCGTGCTCTATGTGGGTGGCCACTCCAATTACGAAACCTTCGGTACCGACGTGGATAGCGCGTTGAATGCCCGCAGCGTGGTGGAGCGCACGGCCTCGTTCGAGCAGTTCCTGAACGCGTATTTCACCACGGTGAAGGTGATTCCTGCTGGAGAGTATAATTATAAGATGTCGTACGACTACGACGTGACGGTGCTCGACGGTGAGCCTGAGCCTATCAAGGCAGCACAGAGTCTGAAAGACGGAGATCGCTACGTGAAGACCGTCTATGCCCAGTATTTCCCCGATGATTTCGACCGTCCTGTGGTGACGATCGCCGAGATGGGTGAGACCGTAGGACGGTATATGGGACTGAAGACCGACTGGTACTGTCTGTGCTTAGATGCCTGGGCGCACCACATGCGCTTGCAGCACCCCATCTTCAAGGGACCGTACAAGGTGAACATCACCTTGGAGAACAGACCCACGCCGGAGAGCGCAAAGGATTATGCGCCGATGGTGGGGGAGACCCTGCCCGACATCACACCGATGTGGAAGGTGAACAGCAAGGGATATATGACCCACAAGAATTTCAAGGTGGGGATGGTGAGCCGCCCCTGGGGCTTCGAAGATTCTCCCGAGGCAGAGTGGATCTCGGGCGGACTGAGCAGTAAGTCGATCGATGCCATGGCATTAGGCCGTCACGGCAGCTTCTTCCACTGGGGATTCGCTGCGGCACCGATGGACATGACCGAGGAGGCCAAGCCGTTGCTGGCCAATGCCATCGTGTATATCTCGAAGTTCGCCGGACAGCATGTCATCGCACGGAAACTCCACGAGAACATCCCTACACGCATCGAGGCCAAGGAGAGTGCCTACAGGGTGACAAAGGAATGCTGGGAGTCGTATAAGAAGACCATTGATGACTTCAATAAACAGACGAAGCAATTGTCTGACTCGCTGAAGGCGGTACAGGCTGCCGGCGGGAAGATTGGTAAGATGGAACAGATGTACCTGCAGTGGCAGCCGCAGCCCACACCTTCGTATGAGGAGTGGGTGCAGGAGAATGCCGGAGAACTCTATGCGCAGTTCGGCATGGACGAGAAAGCATACGCTGCTTACTACACCGAGAATACACCTTATTTATATGGTACGCTCTACGACTATAACTTGAAACTCGATGAGGATGCCAAGAGTCTGGGACTGGCCAACAATGACAAACGACTCCTTGACAAGGCTATCACCCTGTGGGAGACGAACGAGGATGTGGCCAAGGGTAAGCGGATTCTGCAACGCTACACGCTGCTGCGCTACAAGACGGCTAAGGAATACCGCGACTGGTACCGCAAATACGAGAAGAAACTGTTCTTCACCGAGAGCGGCGGTTGGCTGTGGCTGGTGGATTCACAGGACAAGAACGTGCCCGGCAACGACTACGGCGTGCTACACTTCAACGAGATTCCGGAACAGAAGAAACCCGAGATCAGCGGTGCGACCAACCGTGATAACCCCGTGCTGGTGTCGGGCGTGGTGAACGAGCTGGCGGGTGACGAGAAGGAACTGGTGATCCGCATGAAGATGCACAGAGGCTTCCATGTCTATGGCTTCGTGGCAGAACAGGATCCCTATATCGCCACGACCTTCGATATCCAGACCACCGGCGACTACAAGAAAGTGGGCGACCTGCGGCTCCCTGCCTTCCGTGCCCTGGGAACGACGGGCACCACCGTCTATGAGGGCGACGTGCTGTTTAAGCAGCGCATCAAAGGCAGTGGCGAGGGTAGCGTGACCTGCACCGTGACCTACCAGACCTGCGATGACCATGCTTGTCTGCCGCCACGTGATGTCACCCTCACGTTCCAACTGAATAATTAACCCTACTATTTTATAAACTAACAAACCGAGAGAGTATGAAAAGAATCCAGAAAATGCTCATGCTGGTGATCTTTGGCCTATGGGTAGCGGCTCCGTGGAGTACGGCCCAGGCGCAGGATGCCAGTCAAAAGCCTGTGACAGTGAATTTCTCTTCTGTCACCGTAAAACAGTTCTTTGCTGAAGTGAAAAAGCAGACCGGTCTGAATTTTATCTATGATGCCGATCTCGCTCAGACGTGGCCGAAGATTACCATCAAGGCAAACAAGAAACCTGCCATTCAGGTAATCGACCAAGTGACCTCCCTAATCGAGTGCTCCTACTCCATCAAAGGGAATATCGTAACCATCACCAAACAGGAACAGAGTGGCCGACAGCGCACCATCAAAGGATATGTGCGTGATGAGAATGGACAGCCTTTGATCGGCGTACCTATCTGTATTGGTGAAACCCGTGTATGCACGGTGACAGACGTGGATGGCTTCTACTCGTTCAAAATCCCTGTAGAGAAGACCACTTTGAAATATTCGTATGTAGGTCTGGAGACTGTTTACGAGACCATTACACCAGGAAACAACGATCTCACCCACCATGTCACCCTGCACTCAGCCTTGCAGTTGGACGATGTGGTCGTGATCGGTTATGGTACGACCACCCGTAAGGACCTCACAGGATCAGTCGCTACCGTTGATCCCACCGAGTTGATCAATGCTCCTGCCATCACCATCGATGATGCGCTGGCTGGTAAGGCCGCCGGTGTGCAAGTGACGAAGGCCGATGGATCTCCTGGTGGTGCCGTACGCATCCGTATCCGTGGTGGTGCCTCTTTGCAAGGTGGTGTCGATCCATTGTACATCATCGATGGCATCCCTACAGAGATCCAGAACAACTATATCAGTTCTACCGATGTGAACAACCCCGTGGAGTGGGACACCTATGGTGAGCAGGAAATGGGAGCTGTATCAGGAAACTTTATGCGAGGCCTGAACAGTCTGGCTGGCTTGAATATCAATGATATCGAGGCCATCACCATCATGAAAGATGCCTCTGCCACCGCTATCTACGGATCGAAAGCCGCCAATGGTGTGGTGATTATCACTACCAAGCGCGGTCGCCGTGACCAGAAGCCTACCTTCAATGTAAGCTACTCACTGGGTATCAGCAACCCCGTGAAGGAGAAGCTTCTGAATGGAAACCAGTATATGCAGGCTTTTGAGAGTGCCATCAACAGCAGTAATACGAACCTTCAAAACAGTATCAATGAAGGTGTATTGAATGCGGGTAGGGCACAGAACTATATAGACAGTAACACAAAACTGCTCAACGACGTGAAAAACTATGTAGCACAGCATGGTAATGCCAATACCGACTGGCTTGATCTGATTCTGCGCACAGGTATCACTCATAATGTTGACTTCTCAGTGTCGGGTGGTGGTAATGCTTCACGCTACTATACTTCGTTCTCATACAACAAACAGGAAGGAACGATGATTGGCACCGACTTCAACCGTATGACGGGTAACGTAAGCATGGACAACGACATCACCAGTCGTTTCCGTACGTATGTGAAGATGAATCTGAGTTATGCGAAGAACAATATTAACAGTGGTATCTACGGACAGGCTGTCTCGGCGCCTCCTATCCTTCCGGCATATAATGCCGACGGTTCGTTTGCTGACTACTCCGCTATCGGTGGCGTGAGCTCTTCTTATATGGGATACCAGAATCCGATGGCCGTATCTTCCTCTACCAACCGTGCCAAGACCTATGGCTTCAAGGGGTCGGTGAGCGGAGAGTATGAGATTATCCATGACCTGAAGTTCAAGTCAACGTTATCACTCAGCTATACCAATTACAACCAATTGAACTATGTGCCCAGTTACGTGCTCACCAGCAGCTACTATGGTGCAGAAGACAATGGAGGCGGTCGTGGTACTCAGGCACAGTCAACATCAATTGGTACTTTCTGGGAGAACACGCTCACCTACAACAAACAGTTTAACGAGTATCATGCCCTGAATGCTGTGATCGGTCATGCCTGGGAACAGGACAAGAGTGACTATTTCTCTGCTTCAGGAAAAGGATATCCTGATGACGACTACCTGAATAACCTCAGCTCTGCGGCTATTGCAGCACAAGTTGCAGGCTCGAATCCTTCGGCAAAGTCGTCACTGCTCTCGTTCTATGGTCGTGCCAACTACACACTGATGGATCGTTACCTGTTCACCTTCACTGGACGTTCTGATACTTCATCGAAGTTCGCCAAGTCGCATCGGACTGGTTTCTTCCCCTCAGGGGCTTTGGCATGGCGCATCTCACAGGAGCCTTTCCTGCGTGACGTGAAATGGATTGATGAGATCAAATTGCGCGGTAGTATCGGTAAAACAGGAACGCAGAACATCGGAAACTGGATGTTCCTTTCACTCTTCTCTCCTGATTCCTATGCGGGAAAGAGCGCGCTCTACCCTTCTCAGCTTGGAAATGACGATATCCGCTGGGAGAGCACAGTCCAGAAAGACCTCGGTCTTGACTTCTCGTTCTTCAAGGGCCGCTTAGGTGGTACCATAGCCTATTATTATAAGGTGACCGACGGAGCTCTGTTGGCTGTTACACCTGCACCCTCCAGTGGCTTTAGCTCGGTTATCAGTAACATTGCCAAGATCCGTAATCAGGGATGGGAGGTTGAACTGAATGGTGAGATTATCCGCACGAAAGATTTCCGTTGGTCTGCAGCCTTGAACATCTCACACAATGAGTCGATGGTGAAGAAGATCCTCGATGAGCAGTTTACCAGTGCCACTGACCGAAAGGCTCTGAACATGGGAACCAGCCTGATTCGTGAAGGCGAGTCTTTAGGCTTACTCTGTGGACGAAAAGCCGATGGTATCATCAAGACGAAGGAGGAACTGGCTGCCTACCGTGAGCAGTTCGCTTACTGGACCTCATTCTATCCTGACATGGGTATCGGTTCTACGAAATTAGCACTTGATGAGACAGGTTTCTATTATGAAGATGTGATTGGTAACTGCACGCCCGACTTTTACGGTGGTTTCACCAACACATTCAACTATAAGAACTGGTCGCTGATGGCGGCGTTCACTTTCTCTTATGGTAATGACTTGATCTATCAGAAGGATGTTACAGACATGTGCTTCAACTCCCTGTCGAACCGCAGTACACGTGTGCTCGATGCCAGTAGCGCTGATCACTTCAATGGCAACTCGCTCAGTTCGTACAACAGTACGATGTTCTTGACCAACCTGAATGTCTATGATGCTTCTTACCTGAAATTACAGACTCTTTCGCTGGCCTATAATTTCTCTGCCAAGGTACTGAAGAAACTGAAGCTGAATAATCTGCAAGTATATGCTACAGCCAGCAATGTGTTCACAATCACCAGCTATCCAGGTCCCGATCCTGCTGTGAGCGACGATCCTTATACCATCAGTGGCGGTGGTCGTGACATCTCTTCCTACCCCACGGTGAAGAGCTATTCATTTGGCATACGCCTGGGATTCTAAACCATTCAAGAAATAACTATTAAGAATAAAGAGTTAAGATGAAAAAGAATAAGATATACAAGGTGATGAAAGCTGTTACAGCTTGTATGCTTCTCACCCCCTTCTTCCTGACGGTAACGGGTTGCAGCGACCAGCTCAATGAACTACCCAGTCAGTCGAAGGTTGACGGTAACCTGGTGGTTGACCAACGTAGTGCCATGGTGGCCTTGAACGGTATCTATTATACCTTTGCCATGTGCGGCACAGACTACTACGATGTAAAGTCAACACGCTGCTCTCAATGGTATGAGATTATTCCTGCCGACTTTGCAGGAACTGCGATTTACTATCAGGGGGCCTATCTCTTAGAGACCCATAATGCTATTTCTTTGTCACGATATGGCTCCTATCTTTGGGATTCTTATTTCGGCACGCTCAATGCTGCCAATACTGTGATTGATCAGGTGGGCGATGCCCCCGACAGCTATTTCACGGGAAACAAGAAAAACGAGATTCTTGGTGAGGCCTATGCTATGCGCGCACTGTCTTTCTATAACATTCTGCGCTTCTATGGCTACTCATGGGATGTGAACAGCCCTTACGGAGTTATCCTACGTACCAAGCAGAGTAAGGCTACCACATTGCCTTTGGAACGCAGCAATGTGAAAGATACTTACGAGCAAATCATCTCCGACCTTGACTTTGCCATCGCCAACGCACCAGCACAGAATGAACCTTATTATATGACCAGTTGGGCTGCCAAGGCATTGAAAGCACGTGTGCTGATGATGAGAGGACAAGGTAACGACTATCAGGATGCTGCAACCCTTTGTGCTGACATCATCAACAACGGTCCGTATGCATTGGAAGATAACTATGCAGACATTTTCCATGTCAAAGGCTTGAAGAGTGCTGAGGTGATTTTCGGTATCCAGCCTAAGGAGAATCAGTCAGACGTGAAGGAGTCATACTACTATCGTAACTCCGCACAATATTTCCCTACCGACAATCTCCTTGCTCTCTATGAAAATGACCCGCGCAAAGAACAGATGTTTAAAGGTGAACCTGCAGAGCAGATCGGAATACGTGATGATGGCAGTTATTATATCTATTATGATGACAAATATACGATCTGTAAGCATATCAACCCTCTTACCTTCGCTACCGATGAATTAGAGGAGACACAGTATCAGATCCGACTCTCAGAGGTCTATCTGCTCCGTGCTGAGGCTTTGGCACGTACAGGAAATCTCACGGAGGCAGGTTCTTTGCTCAAGACTGTGATGTCGAAGGCTGGCATTACCGATTTCTCTGCTGTAGATGCTGCCACTACCCAGGAGGCGATGATGCAGCAAATCTTTAACGAGGGTATCAAGAACTTATCGTTTGAATGTGGTCTGGAACATGATCTGATGCTTCGCTTCCCGGAAAGCATCACGCTGAAGTTCAACCCTGCCTATGCTCAGAAAGAGTATAACGTGTTTGCCATCCCCTCTGATGAGTTCAAGTATAACAACAAACTCACTGAGGCAGACCAGAACCCGGGATTCTCTGTAAGCCAATGATTCTTCAACAGAAAGTGAAGGATATTATACAATGATTATGATAGGAAACTTCATGAAAAGACTATTCAGTGCGGCTGCCCTTGTGGCAGCCTGCACTTTAGTTCATGCGCAGGGCACCTATACCCTTAAAGGCACCGTGAAAGGCGGTGAGGGAAAGATTGTATGCAAGGTGGAGAGCGATGAGCAGCTGGATCAGAAGCTCGCCGAGATGATGCCGTAAACTTGTATATGAAGTTCAAGATACTGTTTGTGTGCTTAGGTAATATCTGCCGTTCTCCGGCTGCCGATGGCATCATGCGCCATCTCACCGAGGAACGTGGGGTGGATCATCTGTTTGAAATCGACAGTGCTGGTATCGGCGCATGGCATGTGGGACAGCTCCCGGATAAGCGGATGCGCGACCATGGTGCCCTACGGGGGTATCTGTTCAATCATCGGGCCAGACAGGTGAAACGTGAGGATTTCGATCATTTCGACCTCGTGGTGGGGATGGATGATGAGAATACCTATAGCTTGCGTCGTATAGCGGGAACACCAGAGCATATCAAAAAGATACGCTGTCTGGCTGACTACCTGCGCCGTCACCCAGGACAGAAAACAGTCCCTGATCCCTATTACGGAGGTAGCGCCGACTTCGAACTCGCCCTCGATTTGATAGAGGATGGGTGTGCAGGATTGCTGGACGAACTTCTTTAATACCAATTTTTAGGTATGCAGATAGAAAGTGCAAATTACTCATTATTGGGTATTGTGCACTTTTTCTTTTTACTGTACTTTTGCAGCACATTATTGAGATAGCGCGTATATCCTATTGTAGGTTTGGCGCAAATAAGGTAAAAGAACAGTATTCAATGAAGCGTATATCATTTGTCTTAATCTGTATCTTGGCTGTTGCTTTCTGGACAAGCACGGCCAAGGCTCAGGAGTCTGCTGCTGACAGTGTGATGCAGCATGTCAAAGGTAACCGTTTGAGTGTGGGCGGCTATGGCGAGGTGGCCATGAGCCGCAATTTTTATAGTGATAACGTTTATCGGTATTCCAAGGCTGGTCAGTATAAGAACGATCCGAGTCATGGACGTTTCGATATTCCCCATGCCGTGATCTATTTAGGATACGACTTCGGTAAGGGCTGGACCATGGGCACGGAGATCGAGTTTGAACATACAGGGACAGGCAGTGCCGTGGAACAGGAGTTCGAGGAAGCTGGAGAATGGGAACAGGAAGTAGAGAAAGGCGGTGAGGTGGAACTGGAGCAGTTCTGGCTGCAGAAGAGTTTCTCGCGTGCTGCCAATATCCGCGTGGGACATATCGTGGTGCCCGTAGGACTGAACAATGCTCATCATGAGCCACTGAATTTCTTTACGGTATATCGCCCCGAGGGTGAGAACACGATCCTTCCATCTACTTGGCATGACACTGGTATCAGTTTCTGGGGACGTAGTGGTGATTTCCGCTATGAGGTGCAGCTCACAGCTGGCTTGGATGCCTTTAAGTTCAGCCGTGACGGATGGGTGCACAACGGTGCCGGTTCATCATTTGAATATAAGGTGGCAAATAAGTATGGATTCTCTGCCCGTTTAGACAACTATAGCATTCCTGGTTTGCGCATCGGCGTGAGCGGTTATTATGGGAAGTCTATGCACAACACCTATCCTCATGATATGGAGGGTGAGAATTCCGATGGCGTAAAGAAAGCCAACGATGGTGTGAAGGGTCAGGTGGCTATTGGTTCCATTGACTTCACATTCAACCGTTATAACTGGATCGTCAGAGGACAGGCCGACTATGGCTATGTGGGTGATGCCGTGGAGATCAATACCATTAAGCGTACACGTGCCAAGGTGAGCAATGCCCCTTATAGCAGTATGCCGGTGGCAAAGAATGCTGTGGCCCTCGGCATCGAGGCCGGATACGATATCTTCTCGCAGATCACAAAACTGCGCCAGGATCAGCAGAAACTGTATGTCTTCGGTCGCTACGAGCATTATAATCCGTATATTCCATCGGCTCAGCAAGCCGGTTATCAGTTCACTGAAAAGAACCGTATCGTGGGGGGTATCAACTATTTCCCCATCAAGCAGATTGCTATCAAAGCAGAATACTCACATCGAATGCTGAAGAGCCAGTACAACAACGAACCCAGCATTAACATCGGCATTGCCTATGAGGGATTCTTCCTCTAAGTCGATGCACGGTGAACGTGGAATGATTACACATCAACAATTATAATCCGTTTAAAAATGAAAAAGGTTTTTAAGTATGCGCTGCTTTTCGCAGCCGCTGCCATCACCACGATGACATTCACTGCATGTAGCAGCGATGATGATGATGACAAGAACGATGACACAACGCCATCAGCAAATGTGCAGGCTATTCAGGCCCTCTCAAAGCAGTATGTGGAGAATGTGGTGTATCCTACTTACACCAATCTGGCCAATGCCACAGAGATGCTCTATGATCAGCTGGATGCCGCTAAAGGGAAGTTCCGCGCAGGAACACTCACTCAGGGTGACATCAACACGATCTGTAGCACCTTCCTCAGCGCACGTGCTTACTGGGAAGCATCAGAGGCTTTCCTCTATGGTCCGGCTACCACATTTGGTATTGACCCGCATATCGACACATGGCCACTCGACCTCGATGCACTGGCTGTCGAACTGAGTAATGCCAATAAGGTTGCGATGCTCGATAATGGCGATGACGGTATTGCGTATGCTGCCGCCAAACTCGGACAGGAGCTGTTAGGCTTCCATGGCATCGAGTTCATCATCTTCCGTGATGGTGAGAACCGTACTCTCGCTTCACTTCAGGCCAATGAGAGTGATGCCGCCTTCACAGCTATCAAAGCACAGGTGACTGGTGAACAAGAACTGGTATATGCCACTGCTGTGGCTGGTGACCTCCGTGACCGCTGCTTCCAGCTTGAAGTGGCATGGCGTGGAGAGAGTGCTGCCAAGTCACATCAGGACCGTGTGGAGGAACTGGAGTTAGAGACACAGGTTACCTCTAACTATTATGGAGAGAATATCCTCAAAGCTACACAGGTAGGAAGTACTTTCATGACCTGGCAGGAGGTGTTGGTGACTATTTTCGACTCTGGCTGCTCGAATATCGCTGCTGAGGTAGCTAACACCAAGATGGGTACGGCCTATACTGGTGAAGATGCCAACTACATAGAGTCGCCCTATAGTCATAAGTCGTTCACCGACTTCTATGACAATATCATGAGCATCAAGAACTCACTCTACGGTGGGATAAACCTCTCTACCCCCAACAGTGCTTCGGCAATGGCTTTCATGCAGTCGGCTAACCCCTCGTTGGCTGCCTCTATGAGCTCTGCCCTCGAAGGTGCTCTTTCTGCCCTGACAGCATGTCAGACAGGTTCTGCCTTTGTGGTGGATCCGACAGCTGCGAAGGTGAAAGTTGCCATGGATGCCATCAATGCACTGGATGACCAGTTACAGGCAGGTGCTGCATGGGCTGCAACCGTTAGGTAAATTGTAGTTCCGACTGGCACCTCAGAAGGTGACAGATGATGATATTAGACAACGGGAAGTTGTGTCACGGTGAGCTCGCTTGCTATGACGCAACTTCTTGACGGCTTAAGAAATAAATTATATAAACAATCACATTATGAATATCTTTAAGAATTACAACGTACTGATCCTCAGTGGATTGCTTTGCTTCTCACTGACGTCGTGTAAAGACGATGACCCCACATTTACTCAGGAGGACACCAGTGGACCCGAGGTGAACTACATCGGAAAGAAGGTTGGTAACTTCCTCGCAGAGGAGTGGTATCCCGGTGGCGATCTGGGTACGACCGACAATGTCTCGGCAGGGTGTTACGAGGATGAGGCTCCTGTCGTAGCACAGATGGGACTCATGGATGCTTTTAACAAGGGAGAAACCTTCTTTGAACGTAACTACAATACCGGAACACCGCCTTTCAACGGCTTAGGACCGGCTGCAGTGCGTAAGTCTTGTCTTGACTGTCACCCCGCCTATGGTCATGGAAAGCGCGTTGACCGCTATACTGCGTCGTGGGGTAACGGCTATCTGCTGGTTGTGTACCACCCCATAGCACCTGGCAGTGACGACGGTCCGTATGTGGCCGAGGTGACGGGAATGCCTCAGACCATTGCTACCTCACCATTCCTTGCACCCATTGATGAGGATCAGATCGATTTGCAATGGAAGACGCTCGCCTCCATGGAGAGTGGAATCCCCATGACCTTCCCCGATGGAGAGAAATACGAGCTGATCTATCCTGAACTCAATATTCCGGAAAGTGCCTTCAACACCAATCCTACACCTTATCAAACCGGTGATGTGGCATTCCGCTTGGAGAGTACGATCGGTATTATCGGTACCGGACTGATTGATGCCATCCCCGATGATTCCATCAAGGCACAGTATCAGCGTGAGGCTGCTGCCGGTGTGGATCTGAATCCCGCCATGTGGGACAAGAGTACTAACGACTGGGCTGCTTCAGCTCTTTATACGGCCAATGGTGTCAACCGCATTAAGAAATTTACTTATGCCTGTACTCGTGGATCTTTGCAAGACGGTGCCGGTGCTAATGCTGTATGGAACATCACGAATGTGAGCCGCAGCGACCGCCCCTACCTCTATTCTACCAATGCCTGGGCAAAGAAGATGAGCGAGACACCCTCTGTGATCGCAGCTATCAAGGCCAATCCCTCTTCACCTTATTATGCCGATGGTACAGATGAAGGTATCGCAGAGGCAGTGAATGGACTGCTTTCCCCGGGAACGAATCAGTTTGACAATCCATGGCATAACTTCGAGCCGGAGATGAGCGACCAGAATTTCTGGGCTTTCATGGTATGGCATCGCGGCTTGGCTATTCCTCGTGCACGTAATCTGAACGATCCGGAGGTACAACGAGGCAAGGAGGTGTTCAATCAGATCGGCTGTCAGTATTGCCACCGTGCCAAGTGGCAGACTACCAAGGATGATTTCTGGGCACCCAGTATCATTACCTCGAACAACCTGAACCTTCCCACATACAAGAATCAGACCATCTATCCCTATACCGATATGGTGCAGCATCGTCTGTACATGAAAAACGGTATCCATGGGTCATGGTGCCGTACCACTCCGTTGTGGGGACGTGGACTGTCGAAGATCAATACCGGAGCAGAAGACCGCCTGCACGACTGTAGGGCACGTAACGAGATCGAGGCTATCATGTGGCATGGATACATCAAGAACTCTGATGCTTATGATAGTACGCTGAAGTTCTACAACTTGCCAAAAGCCGACCGTGATGCGGTGGTGAAGTTCCTACGTTCTATCTAAACCGTCATGAAGAAGATTCTTTTTACCCTTTATATCGTAGTGATTCTCTGTATGGGAACTGCTACCTTTGTTGAGAAGTTCCAAGGTACGACATTTGTCTCCACCCATATCTATGGGGCGTGGTGGTTCTCTGCCTTGTGGGCATTACTTACCGCCTTTGCCATTGGCTGGTTTGTGAAGCAAAGGGTAAAAAGATTCTTTGTGGTGATGCTTCACCTCTCCTTTGTGGCGATCCTTGCTGGAGCATTGCTCACCCATCTCACAGGACGTCAGGGAATGATGCACCTGCGACTCGGTATGACATCCCAGTCTTTTTATGAAAGTGTGGGGGATGAGGTTCAAGAGTACCAACTGCCATTCAAGGTCAGACTGGATCGCTTTGAGGTGAAATACCACGAGGGGACAAATGCCGCCTCCGACTACATCTCTTCTTTTACGGTGACTGACGGAAAGGGTCAATACAAGGGGGCGGTATCAATGAACAATATCTACACCCATCACCAAATCCGTCTGTACCAGAGCAGTTACGATGATGATGGGAAAGGCAGCTACCTCAGTGTGAACAGCGATCCCTTTGGTATCCCCGTCACCTATACCGGCTATGCCTTGCTCTTCATCTCTCTGATCTGGATGCTTTTCGACCCTAAGGGTTCCTACCAGTCTGTGGCTAAGGCATTGAAAAGGAGACATGAGAACGAAAAGAGAAAGGGGGATAGAGAAAGGAAGATAGTAGATAAAAACGAGAGAAAACGTTATCTGTATCCTCTTGCTATTATCCCTATAGTCATTCTCGTCGTATCCCTTGCCATATTCTTACCTGACAAAAAGGAAGAGCAGAAGCTGCCGACACTCCCTGCAGAGACCGCAGCAGAGTTCGGTAAACTGAATATCCTGTATAATGACCGTATCTGTCCGCTTCAAACATTTGCCATCGACTTCACTAAGAAACTCTATGGCAAGCGTCATTACAAAGACTATACAGCCGAGCAGGTCCTCACAGGCTTTATCTTCTTCGGAGAAGAATGGAGCAAGGAGCCTCTCATCAAGATGAAGAATGGTGTGCTGCGGAACACTTTGCAACTGCCAAAATATTGTGCAGTGAATACTTTTTTCAATTCAACGATGGGAGGATACATTCTTGGGCCTTATATCCAGGAATACTACCAGGGCAATAATGACAAGTTTCATCAAGAGGTGGCTAAGATCGATGACAAACTGCAGTTGGTGATGGATCTGCGTCGTGGGAAGCTGCTGAAGGTGTTCCCCTATCAGTCGGTGTGGTATGGTCCTACTGGAAAATATCCTGCTGATATGGAGGCAGAGCGGCAACAGTATATGAGGAATATCTTCTCTATCCTGAATCAGGAAGCACACGAGGGGAATTTCTCTGAGATGAACGAGGCCATCGCAAAGATGCAGAAATATCAAAGAACCTATGGTGGGAATACCATTCCCTCAGAAACGAAGATCACGGCAGAGCGGATCTATAACCGCATCCCCTTTGCCACGATCCTTTTCATGCTGAACCTCACCATGGGTTTCCTGTGCTTACTGCTTGTGTCACGTTACCCACGACTTGTCTCCTTCATCCTCGTCCTGTCGTTTCTTGCCCTCACAGTCTGTCTGGCTCTACGGTGGATCGTCTCTGGTACGATACCGATGTCGAATGGGTATGAAACGATGTTGCTTATGGCATGGATGATCATGCTGGTGACACTCTTCACATGTCGCTATTTCCCACCGATACTGTCGTTTGGCTTCCTGATGTCAGGATTCTTCCTATTGGTGAGCCATATCTCTCAGATGGATCCGCAAATCAGTCACCTGATGCCTGTTCTGGCCTCACCGCTCCTCACCCTCCACGTGAGCATTATCATGATGGCTTTTGCCTTGCTGGCCCTCACCTTTATCTGCGGCATAGCTGGGACTGTCTCCCATCACGTCCCCTCCCTGACATCACATACCACCTCCATACACCTTCTCTCGCAGCTCTTCCTCTATCCGGCACTTACCTGTCTGGGATGGGGAATCTTTTTAGGTGCCATCTGGGCAAATGTGTCGTGGGGAACCTATTGGAGCTGGGATCCTAAGGAGGTGTGGGCTCTTATCACGTTTATGGTGTATGCCGTGGCTGTGCATCATCGTTCCATCTCATGGCTCAGGAATCCTCTTCACTACCATCTGTATGTCATCTTCGCTTTCCTGACGATCCTCATGACTTACTTCGGTGTGAACTATTTCCTTGGTGGTATGCATTCCTATGCGTAATCATATAATAAAAAGTGTTTTTCGCTCGGAAAAGCAAAAAAAATTTTGCTTTTCTCTCACTTATTAGTACCTTTGCACCCATGAAAAAGAAATTATCTGACAACGTTTATGCTGAGATCAGCTGCTTCGACAACGGCTCGGAGGTAACGGAGTATCATGTGATGCTCCATGTGAACGACGGGTTGTTGAACTTTCGTGACCAGCTAACGGCTATTGATCAGGCTTACACCTGTTTGCTGCGAGACCATCTCCAGGGGGCAAAAACGGTGTTCAAACGCTACTTTCTCAGTGATGCCTATAACCAAGCAAACGATGTCGTCTCTGTGGAACTCGACTATGCTGACTATGCGCTGTCGATTATTCAGCAGCCACCCCTCGATGGAACAAAGGTGGCCGTGTGGGCCTATCTCCAGACCCATGTCCAGACTCGTGCCCTGCATAGCGGTTTGCATGAGGTGACTCATGGCAGCTACCGTCATCTGTGGAATGCCAGTGCTCATAACCTGGCCAAGAACTCTGAATATCAGACCCGCTTGTTGCTCAACGAGTATATCATGCAGTTGATGCAGGAAGGATGTAAACTCTCTGACAATTGTATCCGTACGTGGTTCTTCGTAAATGATGTCGATAACAATTATCCGGGAGTGGTGAAAGCCCGCAATACAGTGTTCTTCACACAGAATCTGACCGATGAGACCCATTTCATCGCCAGTACGGGTATCGGGGGCCGACAGGCTGATGCCCATGTCCTTTCACAGATGGATAACTATGCCGTAGATGGCATCCAACAGGAACAGATCCATTTCCTTTATGCTGCCGATCATTTGAACCGCACCAGCGACTATGGTGTGAGCTTCGAACGTGGCACCTATCTTGACTATGGAGACCGCCGTCATGTCTTCATCTCGGGTACGGCCAGTATCAATAACAAGGGAGAGATTGTGCATCCAGGAGACGTCGCCGCACAGACACGTCACATGTGGAGTAATGTAGAGGCTTTGCTCAATGAAGCGGAGTGCACCTTTGACGAGGTAAAACAGATGATTGTTTATCTGCGTGATATCTCCGACTATCATATTGTAAAGGCTCTTTACGACGAGCATTTCCCCGATAAACCCAAGGTGTTTGTCAATGCCCCCGTATGCCGTCCGGGATGGCTTGTGGAAATGGAGTGTATGGCTATCAAAGAGATACACAACGATTCCTTTGCCCCGTTCTGATGTGAGCACTTGATTTTGCCAACTGTATTGAGCAATTGGAAAACGTGTGCTCGCATTCTTTCTCGATGATTATTAAAAATAATTAAATCGTTAGCAATTCAAAAGACGTTTGTTTTCAAGATAGGTAAATTCGCCGTATCTTTGCATTCGCATTATTCATATAATGTGTATTGCTTGAATACACAGATGATTTTTTATCACATTTAAATATAAAGTAATTATGAGAATCGAAAAAGTTCATGCAAGAGAAATCCTCGACTCAAGAGGTAACCCGACTGTGGAGTGTGAAGTAACATTGGAGAATGGTGTGATGGGGCGCGCTGCCGTACCCTCTGGTGCCTCTACCGGTGAGAATGAGGCTCTGGAGCTTCGTGACGGTGACAAGGGACGCTATTTAGGCAAGGGCGTGTTGAAGGCCGTTGAGAATGTGAACAACATCATCGCTCCCGCCTTGAAGGGTGACTGCGTGTTCGATCAGCGTGGTCTTGACATGAAGATGCTTGAGCTTGATGGTACACCCACCAAGAGCAAGTTAGGTGCCAATGCCATCCTCAGCGTATCACTGGCTGCTGCTCAGGCTGCTGCAAAGGCGCTGAACATTCCTCTCTATCGTTATATTGGTGGCTGTAACAGCTACACTATGCCCCTTCCGATGATGAACATCGTGAACGGTGGTGCTCACTCTGATGCTCCTATCGCTTTCCAGGAGTTCATGATCGGCCCGGTAGGTGCTACCTCTATCAAAGAGGCTGTGCGCATGGGTGCTGAGGTATTCCATAACCTCGCCAAGCTGCTGAAGGCTCGTGGCCTTTCTACTGCTGTAGGTGATGAGGGTGGTTTCGCTCCCAACTTCAATGGCATCGAGGATGCTCTCGACACCATCATGGAAGCTATCAAGGCTGCTGGTTATGAGCCAGGAAAGGATGTACGTATCGCTATGGACTGTGCTGCATCTGAGTTCGCTGTTTGCGAGGATGGCAAGTGGTTCTACGACTATCGTCAGCTGAAGAACGGTAAGAAGAAGGATCCTAACGGCAAGAAACTCTCTGCCGAGGAGCAGATCGCTTATCTGGAGCAGCTCATCGACAAGTATCCTATCTACTCAATCGAGGATGGTCTTGACGAGAATGACTGGGAGAACTGGGTGAAACTCACCGAGAAGGTAGGCAGCAAGTGCCAGTTGGTGGGCGACGATCTCTTCGTGACCAACGTGAAGTTCTTGGAGAAGGGTATCAAGATGGGTGCTGCCAACAGTATCCTGATCAAGGTGAACCAGATCGGATCTCTTACTGAGACCCTCGATGCCATTGAGATGGCACACCGTCACGGATATACCACCGTTACCTCACACCGCTCTGGTGAGACAGAGGATACCACGATTGCTGACATCGCCGTGGCTACCAACAGTGGTCAGATCAAGACCGGTTCACTTTCTCGTACCGACCGTATGGCTAAGTACAATCAGCTCATCCGTATCGAGGAGGAGCTTGGCTGCACCAGCAAGTACAAGTACGCAAAGTTGAAATAATCAATTCAACGATTGATTATCTTTTCATATTGGCTCTTGGCCCTCGGGTCAGGAGCTTTTTTGTGTGAATTAAGGTAAAACATTCGTTTATGTCAGTGAATCTTCGTATTTTTGCATCTCTATAAACAATAAAACTGTTCAATAAGATGAAAACGGTAATTGGCATTGACGTGGGTACCAGTACCACGAAGATCGTCGGACTACGTAACGGCGAAGTAATCTCACCTATCCGTATCAGGGCCACTGACCCTGTAACCTCCCTATACGGTGCCTTCGGAAAATATCTTCATGAGAATGGCATTGACCTCAAGGAGGTGGAGCAGGTGATGCTGACGGGTGTGGGAAGTGCTTATGTGAACGAGCCTATTTACGGTCTGCCCACCCAGAAAGCCGAGGAATTTATCGCCGACGGCTTAGGAGCACGCTATGAGTCGAAGCAAGACCGGATGTTGGTGGTGAGCATGGGAACGGGAACGTCGTTCGTTCAAGTTGACGGTGATCAGATCAAACATATCGGTGGTATGGGTATCGGTGGTGGCACCCTCAAGGGTCTGGCTCATCTGCTTCTCGGTACAGACGATATCAAGCATGTGGCGCATCTGGCAGAGAATGGCAATATCGCCAATGTGAACCTCCAGATCGGTGACATCAGTGCTTTGCCTCTGCCTGGTCTGCCCTTAGATGCGACAGCTTCCATCTTCGGTAACGTGAAGACCACTGCCTCACAAGAGGATATAGCAGCCGGCTTGATCTGTACCGTGGTGCAAACCATTGGCTCGGCCACTTATCTCTCTTCGTTAGGCATTGGCATCAAGGACTTTGTGATGATCGGTAACCTCACGCTCCTCCCTCAGTGTAAGTTGATTTTCCCAGAGATGGAGAAGTTGTATGGGGTGCGCTATATCATTCCTAAGTACTCTGAGTTCTGTACCGCCATCGGAGCAGCACTATGCTATACTAAAAATTGATTCCTACGTTCAGTGTCAGTGCACTGTTCTTACTGGTGTCAAAGTCGTCATGACAGATATTAGCCAGTCCTAAGTCGTAGCTGATCTCTGCGTAGAACATATCAAACTGAAGGCCACATCCTGTCTTCAGTCCGCCATCGAAACGTTGGAAGGAATAGGGATTGTCGGAGAACGAGCTGTAGGCAGAGCGTTCGCCGAAGTCCTTAATCTTTCCACCAACGCCGCAGGCCAGATAGCCACCGAGGAACGGCTGGATGGAGAAGTCGCGGTCGATATCAATTCGGTACTTCATCACTAACGGCATCTCTAAGTAGTTCAGCTGATAGGTGAATTTGTCACCACCTACTTTACCTTTACCGCCTTTCTCTGTATAATAGAGACCTGTCTCTAAATACAATGGGGTATGAGGCACCACGGCAAAGCCTGCTGCCACACCGGCGTTCAGACCAGTTTTTATACTGCTCCCATCCAGATAGATGTCATCACTGTTCACGGTGCTGAACGTCGGGCCTAAACGGAAGCCGAAATAGGCATCGTTGTTCCAGTATGTGCTGCGGTGGTTGCGCTGACTGTAATCGAGACGGCCTTGGCGAGGGTTGTAATACCTGCTGTGACGATAACTCTGTGCCTGAAGTGGCAAGACAGTGAGTACACTGAGCATTGCCAGGATGATTATCTTCTTCATTTCCATTTCTATTTTAGGGTTACTACTCTGTTATCGTTGGCAAAATAACAGAAAAAATACCAATTGCCCATCAGGTTTTTTCCTAAAAACGAAGGGGAAATCCCTATTTCCCGAAAGGAGACTCTCTCATTTTGTCAAAAATTTCTAAAAATCCAGGAATATATTTGCAGACTCCATGATAATTATGTATCTTAGTACCGTCAAAACGATATAACTTAAAACTACTGACTTTTATGACAACATACAACAAAGAGAACTTCTGTGTGATTCTGGCAGGTGGTAGGGGACGCCGTTTGTGGCCATGTAGCCGGGCAAGGAAACCCAAACAATTTGTTGATTTCTTTTCTACTGGACGCACACTGCTTCAAGGAACCTTCGACAGGATATCGAAGCTGATCCCCATAGAGAACATCTATGTGAGTACCAACCACGAATATGCGCATTACGTGATGGAGCAGCTGCCTGAGATGCCGCCCGAGAACGTGCTCAGTGAGCCCATCCATCGGAACACCGCCCCCAGTGTGGCATGGGCCACCTATCGTGTATGGCGCCGATGCCCCCAGGCCCGTCTGGCCGTGGTGCCCTCTGACCAAGCTGTTTTTAAGGAGGAACGGTTCCTGGATAATATCAGCAGGGGACTGGATCTGGTGGCCGACCACGACATCGTTCTGACGATGGGTGTGAAACCTACGCGTCCAGAGCCTGGCTATGGTTATATACAAATCGGTAATCCTACCCCTGATGACTTAGTCTTTGAGGTGAAGTCGTTTACGGAGAAACCCGACAGGCAGTTTGCTCAGATGTTTATGGAGAGTGGCGAGTTTCTTTGGAACACCGGTCTGTATCTGTCGAGTGTACGACACATGCGTGACTGTCTGCATCGTATCTTCCCAAAGGTACTGCGGCAGATTGATGAAGAGCGTGAGGTGACCTTGGAAGAGGAGCTGCTGTTCATTCAGGAGAAGTTCCCATCGTATCCCAATGTGTCTATCGATTCTGGGCTTCTTGATAGCAACGACTCTGTCTATGTGATGAATTGTGATTTCGGCTGGGCCGATTTAGGCATGTGGCACTCTATCTACGAAGGTATGAAGAAAAGCGATGATGATAACGTGGTGATTGGAAGTCAGGTTCTCATTGAGAACAGCCGTGATAATATCATCAAGCTGCCTTCCGACCACATGGGAATCATCCACGGTCTTGAGGGCTTCATCGTGGCAGAGCAAGGTAATGTGTTATTGATCTGTAAAAAAGAAGACTCCTCCGCACTGATCAGGAAATACACCAGTGAGGTGCAGATCAAGTATGGGGAGGAGTATATTTGATCGTTATTTTAGAGGAGAGAGGAGAGAGGAAAGAGGAGAGGTTACAAACTCTCGAACTCTTTGAGGATTCTGCTGGAAATCTCCTTGAACTCCTCTTCCGAGAGTTTCAGTTTCGGGTTACTGAAAAGCATGTCCTTCTCGCTCTGCATCGGGACGAGATGGATATGTGCGTGGGGCACCTCCAGACCGAGCACGGCCATGCCCACCTTCACACAGGGGAAGGCGCGTTTGATGGCCACGGCCACCTTCTTGGCAAACTGCATATAGGCCCCGATCTCCTCGTCATCCATATCAAATACATAGTCAACCTCGCGACGTGGGATCACCAGTGTGTGACCTTTTGCCAACGGGTTGATGTCGAGGAAGGCATAGAACTGATCACTCTCTGCACATTTATAGCTGGGAATCTCACCAGCGGCAATCTTGCTGAATATATCCATATCCTTATTTTTTAGATGAACGTTTTCCTGTAAACTATCCCACAGTGATCTTGTCAATGCGTAGTTTGATGGTGCCACGTGGTATCTTAATCTCTACCTCATCACCTTCCTTATGGTTAAGAAGGCCTTGTGCAATGGGGGTAGTGATGGAGATTTTTCCTTCACGCAGGTTTGCTTCACTCTCGCTCACGATGGTGTAAGTCATCTTGGCCTTGTTGGCAAGATTGGTCATCTCCACCTTTGAGAGGATCTGCACGGCATCAGTACTCAGGCGCGAGGTATCCACCACCTTCGCTTCCGAGATCTCTACCTTCAGCCGGTTGATCTTGTCCTCGAGATGTGCCTGAGCCTCCTTGGCGGCATCATACTCACTGTTCTCACTCAGGTCGCCTTTGTCGCGTGCTTCTGCGATGGCAGCAGAGGCCTTGGGGCGTTCCACGCCTTCTAAGCGTCGAAGTTCGGCTATCAGCTTGTCGTAGCCTTCTTGTGACATGTAAGCCATAATCTATCTTGTTTTAATTTGATTGCTTATAATATGCAAAAGACATAAAGAATTCCGACAATCTTTTCAATGTCGGAATCCCTTATTCTTATCTAAGTTCTTAATTATCCGTGGCAAAGGTAGAGAATAATTTTGAGAAAAACAAATTTTTCCCCATCTTTTTCGTTGCTTTATATTTTATAGTCGCAAGCTACGGATATCCGCATCATCCGTTCCATCCGTGTCCTATTGTTTTCTACGGACTTATAGGACTCTATGGACTATCAGCCGTCCAGGCTGATTTATTTGGCTTCCCCTAAAGCGCCGATTTACAATTCTGCCATATCTGCAATTTTTCTCTCCGCTTCGCAATGAGTGACCGTTGGTTCTGCACGTAGCGCACGCTGCTCAGCCGAATTACAAATTCGACAGAGCTGGAAAAAAACCATTTTTGTTTTGTATTCCGCTCACTTTATCGTATCTTTGCACCGTAAAGCATAATCGGTTCATGAGAAAACGAATTAGTATTGACATTAAAGATCATGAAGAAACTATTGTTATTTGTAACTTATATGCTGTTCACTTCACTGCTGTTCTCGTGCGGTGATGATGAGGATGATGCATTTAGCCCGATGCAGTTGCCCGCATCGGCATCAGACACGGTGTATGAAGAAGATGAAGTAGATGGTAAACCGTATTACCAAGGAGGTGATGAGATGTACCGTTACTATCTCTCTACTCATCTGAAGTATCCGGCCATTGCTGCAGTAAAGGGTATTCAGGGCGAGGTGGTAATATCGTTCATCGTAGAGAAGGACGGTTCCTTGTCTGATTTCCAGATAGAGAAGAGCGTGCATGAAAGCCTTGACAATGAAGCGCTGCGTGTTATCAGCGGAATGCCAGCATGGATCCCTGGCCACTATCAGAACATGCGAGTTAGGGTAAGGAGCCATGCGCCAGTAACGTTTATCTTGAAATGACCATAAGTGAGCCAGTGGCGGCTCGCTGATCAGCGGGTACGAGAGAAAGTTAAGGGGTGGAAAAGATGCCTATTGGGGTGATATTTATGGAGAAGAAAAATCCGGTAGTTACTGATAGAGAATAAGTAATTAGTAAGTACAATCGATAATCATCATCAGTTACATGAATCGTGAAGAGTTATCAATATTGTTGAATAAAGAAGGTATTCCTTCTGATTGGTATTCACTTTCTGGTGATCTGGAACCAGGTAGGATCATCTTATATGAAAATTATAGTAAGTGGGAGGTCTTTTATTATGATGAACGAGGTAAAAGAAGCATGTTGAAGACATGTCTGACAGAAGAAGCGTGCATGTTTATTCACCAACAATTGATGCAGCAGATGTTGTCGGATCAATTCATTTATTATTCACAGCCTCCCGTAATTATCCCTCATACAACCGAATCAGTTTTGGAAGTTGGATTCGAAGCAACTGCAATACATATTTGGCTTGATTCTATCATTAAGAACAATCATAATTTGTCAAACACAAATGCGCTTATTTTTGTATTAGAAAAGGATACTGATTATTATCAAAAATATACAATTCATCTATATGGCTCAAATAAATATAGTCTTACAAACAATAATACGGTCACTTGTTTCTCAGTAGATATCATACCTTATCATGACTGGATATCTATTGGATCAGACCAAAATGAGGAGGTCTTTGAAAAGGTGTTTTCTGATATTCTTTGGAAATATATCTTTCATAATGGAGCTTCTGAATATAGAGATCTATTTAAAGGGAAAATGCTTTGCGTAGGCTTCCGTAATAATATTCATGCACTTCTATCTTGAACTTAGGATAGGTATTTTGCAATAATAATGATAGTTGAAAACTTACAGGTTAAGACTACATTGTTGTTAAACTCAATAATATGTACGACCTGTCATTATAAATATCTAAAATAATCATTCATCTAACAGGCAGTAATATGATACCATTTAAAAGACAAATGGAGAAAGCCATAAAAGGCTATCTTTCTCCTTTAGGATTTAAGTATTTCCCCAAGGAATATCTCTATATAAGGTATTATTCCGATGATATCGTTCAAAGCATACGCTATGCAGATGAGACTCATAGCAAGCCGCGGTACTATTTTCTGAGAACGGCTATAGGAGTCGGTTCCTTATCTTTGGCACAGATTCTTGGTGAAGTAACGAATGGATTGAGAGGTAACTATATCCATCCTACTGGTCCGGCATATTTCCTCAATAACAAAGATATAGATAATCCATTCGACGATACTTTGTATATCCATTCTGAATTTATAGGGGATCGTCCCATGGAAGAGAATATAGCAGATTTTGATAGGATGTTTAAAGAGGATGCTCAATTGATATTTGATAAATACATCACCCAGAAGGCTATATTCCTTTGTCCAATAACAGATCCTTTCTTCAATCAGATTCATTCTCTGGACAATTGGTTTTACGTGCCTCTCGCCTATTTCTTCAATAGCGAATTTATCAAAGCGTTTAAGTTTATCAAAGAACGTTTGGAAATCGTTGAATATTTAATTAATGAGTTTGGACTGAATGAGACAAATATAGAAACACTTGAAATCTATCGCAACTATAGTCAAAACCTAACTAAATGGATAAATGACAGACGTATTTTCAAGGTTGATGATGAATATCTTCCCATATATGTGTCCAGTAGTAACACCACTATTGATAATTACAACATTGAAATACAAAACTATATCAAGAAACTATTATCAGGAAACAGATAATAGTATAATATGTCTGTGATTTCTGTCATTTCTGTGTGAAAGACTCCGTTGACTCCATTCACTCTGTGTGTGAGATATTGTCAGGATAATTCGCAATTATTTAAGGATTGTAAAAGAATGCTAATTGGATGGAAGGGAATACCCGGAGCGTACGGAAGTGCTCACAAGTGCCTTTATGTGCAAGTAAAGTCTGCTTGGGATCCAAGTAGAGTCTCATTGAGATGCAAGTAAAGTCTGATTTGAACCCAAGTAGAGTCTCATTGAAATGCAAGTAAAGTCTGATTTGAACCCAAGTAGAGCCTACGTAATGTTTACGTAGGCTCTGTTTAGGGTTGTTCCAGACTTTACTTACACCTGTTCCGCCGTCATCTACGACTCGTTCCGCCGTCACCATCCACTTGTAGATGCCGATGGAACGAGTGAAAACGCCGATCCGAACACCTCTTAGGTGACGTTCCCTCGAAAAGCCATGGATTTTACTTTTGAAAGTTTGCTGGGTGCCCTTACGGGCAGAAATTGAACAAATTTTTCCAAATCTTTCAAATAACTGTGCTATTGATTTGTTTGATTTTGAATAGATTTTGTTCAATTTCTGCCCGTAAGGGCACCCCCCAGAAGATTCATTTAGTTCTTTTACTTCACAAAGACGGTGTTTCTGACCACTAAAAACTATGTTTTTGACCCAAAAATACTATGTTTTTGGACTCTAAAAACATAGTTTTTGCAAGTCGAAAATGCCGGATTTTACTAACACGTTCATTATCAACCACTTACTAAACACCGTCAGAATCGCTCAAATTCGACCGAGAGGGCAGTTGGTTCTCTCCGTGCCCGTATTTCGCGTTAAATGAAGTTAATTCGTCAAGATTGTTCATTTTTTTAACAATTGGCGTGGGGAGGAAGAAGATGACTGACCCCACCCCTGCCCCTCCCCTACGATGGGAGGGGAGGGCCATGCGGATTGGGGAAAGCCACCCCTTACCCTCCCAAAGGGGAGGGAGTGCCATGCGGACTGGGGAAAGCCCACCCCTATCCTCCCAAAGGGGAGGGAGAAGGCATGAGGATAGGTTTTGTTAGGGTTCTGCGGGCACGATGACCGTTTCCTGTCCTCTATGTGAAGCAGGCTTTTCCTCTTTCTGTGCAGGCTTTTCTTCTTTCTGAACCGGTTTTGATTCTTTCTGTGCCGGTTTCGGCTCAGTAGCATGTTTGGGTGTTTCTTCGGTAGGCTGAACGATATCACCCACCTCAGGCATCTCCTCTACAGGCTGAGTTTCCTGTTGCACGGGTGCGGCGACACGTCGGGTAGAGTCTTTCTTCACCGTTACCGGCTTAGTGGGTGGTGGTGTGAAAGGCAGCAGGTTCATGGTCTCGGTGTTCAGTTTGTACGTGGCTGTCTGTGCCTTCTCGTCATCGCTTTGTATCTTGTCTGTGACAGCAGTGATGACAATGAACTTCTCGTCATCGGTGAGTTTGGCGCTGAGGATGCCCTGCACATCCTCGCGTTCATTATAATATACACGAGCGTCGCTGTTCATTTGCGAGGGGATGATCTCCTCGAGCATCTTCGTCTTCGCATTGAAGCGCATCAGTCGCCCGCTGTTCAGGTAGAACAGGGAGTGGCGTTTGTCGGTGAAGCGGGCAACGATCTGTGATCCTTCTGGCATGACCAGGGCAAAGCTGTCCAAAGCCTCGCTGACTCCCAGCTCCGGTCCTTCGTCATTATTGCTGCGTCCTGAGCAGCTGCATCCTGTGACAAAGCCTAATAAGAAGATCACGACGGCGGCAGCCGCGGCGATGAGATGTTTTTTGTTGATTTGCTTCAGGAAGTCCTGAAGTGTCTCGATATATTTTTTCATCTTTCTTGAATGATGTTGTTTCTTTCCCAGATGACAGAATGGTTGTTGATGGTGCAAAGGTAATAAAAAATAGGATAGGAAGAAAGAAATCTTCCAAAAAAATGGCAGTGCAAGCAGTCTGTTCCTCCTGCTGCGTGTATTTGGTCGAAAGTAACACGGCATTTGGTCGAAAAACAATTGGAGGCACCGGTGATTCACCTTATCTTTGCAGCGTGATTCGGAATCCCGCTCCCGCACACCTTTGTGTCCCGAGCCCCGAAAGAAGATCAAATTAATTAATATAAAGGATATAAAGATGGAAAGACTGAAATTATTCGTTTTAACGATGATGATGATGGTGGGGCAGGCAGTGCTTGCACAGTCCACCATGGTGAAAGGAATCTTAGTAGATGACGCCAGTAATGAAGGTGAGCCGTATGCCACGGTACGTGTTTATCGTGCAGGAGCCACAGAGAAGCCTGTTGCCATGTTCCTCACCGATGCCGATGGTGCTTTTGCCCAGGAGGTGAAGGGCAAGGGGTCGTTCGAGATCTCGTTCAGCAGTGTGGGCAAGGAGGAACTGAAGCAGTCACTGACCTTGTCGGGTGAGGCCACCAAGGATTTAGGTACGCTCCGCATCAAAGAGAATGCCACGATGTTGGGCAGTGTGGAGGTGGTGGCCCAGAAACCTTTGGTGAAGATGGAGGTAGATAAGATGAGCTACAACGTTGCTGAGGATGAAGACTCGAAGTCGAACACCGTGCTCGACATGCTGCGCAAGGTGCCGATGGTGACGGTGGATGGTCAGGATAACATCAGTGTGAACGGCTCGTCATCGTTTAAGATCTATGTGGACGGTAAGCCCAATGTGATGATGAACAGCAACCCCTCGGTGATTCTGAAGAGTATGCCTGCCACAGCAGTAAAGAGCATCGAGGTGGTGACCAACCCTGGTGCCCGTTTCGATGCCGAGGGTGCCTCGGGTGTATTGAACATCGTGATGAACAAGGTCGAGGGGATGCCCGGTGGTGCACCAGATCTTGATGGCTACAATGGCTCACTGACAGCCCGCGCTGGTGACAAGACATTAGGAGCCAGTGCTTTTGTGAGCGGACAGAAAGGTAAGCTGTCGTATAGTGCCAACGTGATGTACAACCAGATGAAACCGGGTACCACCACGATGGAGATGATGCAGGAACAGAACGGTAACAGTGGGGCGGGAACGATGCTCACCACCTCTGAGACCACACCGAAGATTCCGTTCACTATGGGAAATATCTCGTTAGGTTATGACCTGGATGCCATGAGCTCACTGAGCGCCACCCTGTCGTTCTCTACCATGGAGATGAAGAACAAGGCCTATTCGCTGACGCAGATGAGCGGAGGGATGTATGGCACAGGGTTCAGCTATGGGAACAACAACGAGATGACGACCAGCAGGAACTCCTTCAGCGGGAATCTCGACTACCAACGGTTCTTTAACAAGGAGCGCACCAGCTACATGACTCTTACCTACCAGCTCAGTCATAGTCCGTCGGAGAATGAGCAGCGTAGTGACTTCGAGAATACCAACCAGACGATGCTCGATCTCACCGACCGTTATTCGCTGAGTGAGGAGAATACCACGGAACATACGTTCCAGGCTGATTTCACCACTCCGCTGTCGGCTACACAGACCCTGAACACAGGAGCGAAGCTGATGTTGCGCCATGCCTCTTCCGGCTCCAAATACTACCTGAATGATGTCTATAACCAGCTGATGAGCATGGACTATTCACATAACAACAGTATCTTAGCAGGATATGCCGAATATAGCTCCAAACTGGGCAATTGGGGACTGAAGGGCGGACTGCGTTATGAGCACACATGGCAGAGCGTGGAGTACAAACTGGACAACGGACAGGACTTCGACACCAATTATGGCAGTCTGGTGCCTACCGCCAGTCTCTCCTATTCACTCGCTCCCACCAGTAATTTAGGTCTTACCTATAACATGCGTATCTCCCGTCCGGGTATCTCCTACCTGAACCCTTATGTGGATCGTTCCAATCCGATGGCACTGACCTACGGTAACAACGACCTCGATGTGGAGAAGTCGCATAACCTCGGACTGGTGTATAACCTCTACACACCGAAGCTGATGCTGAATGCCACCCTGAACTACTCGTTCACCAATAACGGCATCGAGCAGTACAGCTTCTACGACAGCGACAACCTGCTGAACACCACCTACGGCAATATCGTGGAACGACAGACGACAGGTCTGAACCTCTATGCCAACTGGCTGCTGACACCGACTACCCGTCTTTTTGCTAATGGCGGCGTGAGCTATTCTAACATGAGCAGCGATGCACTGGGATATGACAACAGCGGATGGCATGCCAACGTGATGGCGGGCTTGCAGCAGACACTGCCCTGGGATCTGAAGTTAGGCGCCTTCCTGATCAGCTCTTCCAAAACCTATACCCTGCAAGGATGGAGCAGCGGTCAGAACATTCTTACGGCCAATCTGTCGAAGTCGTTCTTCAACGACAAACTGAACATCAGTGTGATGGGCATCACCGGTCTGTCAAAGGGCGGCAGCCTGAACATGGAGACCTTCAGCAAGGGCAAGGACTTCTCTACCAGCTCGAACATCAAGGTTCCCCTGAACGGTATCACCTTCAGCGTGAGCTACACCTTCGGTAATACAAAGCGACAGGCAAAGATGCACCAGAGTAAGGTTTCCAGCGATTTCATCGAGCAGCAGTCACAAGGTGAGATCATCAACAGTGTGGGCTCGGGCATGGGAAACAACGGAATGCCTCAGCAACAACCGTAATCTCTTTCGCAAGCTTTCCTCTCTCCTCTTTCCTCTAAAGAACCTCTCCTCAAAATGTTTTGCCGTTTCAGAAATAATGTTTATCTTTGCAACAATTATGAAGAAAATAGAGAAGAAAGACCTATGGCTGTTCCTCGCACAGGCTGGCGTGTGGGCACTGATCATGCTGGTGTTCCCACTGGCCACGTTGATCAGTACCCGTAACTTGGAGACTACCTCCACGTCACTGCTGATGGTATGGCAGCTGCTGCGCGGACCGTTGGTGGTCTATTTCGTCAACTTTTACCTGCTGGGGCCCTCTCTCTTCTTCCGTAACCGTTACTGGCTGTTTGCCTTGTGCAACCTCCTGTTGATAACGGGAATGAACTACGGTTTCTTCTTCGGCTACTTCATGATCAAGGAGCATGTGCCCGCCATGAGGGGGGATGCCTGGATCGGTTTCTTCTCGGGGGCTTTCATGTTCTTCCTGCTGAATACCGTGATGGCAGCGATTGCCATCGGTATCCGTCATTTTATCCGTATGGGACAGCTTAAGCAGCAGCTGCAGAACGAGAAGGCGAAGAACACCGAGGCGGAACTGGCATGGCTGAAGAACCAGATCAATCCCCATTTCCTCTTCAATACACTGAACAATATCAGTAGTCTGACACAGATCGATGCTGATGCGGCACAGGATGCCATAGCCCAACTGAGCGACTTGCTGCGCTATGCGATGTATGAGACGAACAAGAAAACGGTTCCTTTGGAGGGAGAGGTGGAGTTCATGAAGAACTATATCGGACTGATGAAGCTGCGATGCAATGAGAAAACCACGGTGGATGCCCGCTTCTCTGTTCTCAACACGCAGTTGGAGGTGGCACCGCTGCTCTTTATCTCATTGGTGGAGAATGCGTTTAAACATGGGGTGAGCAGCAGTCAGCCTTCAAGCATCGTGATCAACTTGCAGGAGCACGACGGAGAAGTGGTGTTCCTGTGCGATAACACCAACTTCCCCAAGGACGACAAAGACCGAAGCGGTTCGGGCATCGGACTGGAGAATACACGGCGACGACTGGACCTGCTCTATCATGACCGTTACCAGTGGGAACAGTCGCTTCATGACGGCATCTATCATATTCAAATCAAACTGGAGTCAAAGAAATGAAACTATCGTGTATCATCATTGATGACGAGCCGCTGGCCGTGAGGCTCTTGGAAGGATTCGTACAACGCACACCGTTCCTGGAACTGCGGGCATCCTATACCGACAGTATCAGTGGCTTGTCGGAGCTGCGTGAGCATCCTGTCGATCTGGTGTTCCTGGATATCCAGATGCCTGATCTCAACGGCATGGAACTGGCCTCGATGGTTCCTCCTGAGACAAGGGTGATCTTCACCACGGCCTTCAAGGAATATGCTTTCGAGAGCTATGAGGTGAATGCCCTCGACTTCCTGCTGAAGCCCATCCGGTATAATAAGTTCCTGACTGCTGCAGAGAAAGCTCGTGACTGGTTTGTAATGAAGAACCAGATGACCGCTTCCCTTGAGGAGAGTACCACAGGCAGAGTGGGGGGCACGGAGACAGAGAACCGTGAGCGCGACTCGGTGTTCCTGCGCATTGACGGGGAGCTCCGGCAGATTGCCATCGAGGACATCCTCTATGTCAGTGGGATGAAAGACTATGTGGTGTTCTATTTAGAAGGTAATAGGAAACTGGTTACCCATCTCACCATGAAAGCCGTGGAGGATATGCTGCCCGCTACCCAATTCCTGCGCGTTCACCGCTCGTACATCGTGGCCCTGCGGAAGATTCGCAGCATCGACCGAAACAGTTGTATCTATATCGGCAACGAGGTGATCCGTGTTACCGATGCCTATAAGGATGCGTTCAAACTGTTCCTTGATGAGAATTCATTATAACCTTATCCGAATAATTGTTATGAGAAAAGTACTGATCCTATTTACGTGTATGATGACAGCCCAGAGTATGATGGCCCAGAAAATCAATTATCCGCAGACTATGCGTGACGACACCGTGGATGACTACTTCGGTGTGAAAGTGGCCGACCCTTATCGCTGGTTAGAGAATGATACCAGTGCTCAGACCGCAGCCTGGGTGGAGGCAGAGAACAGGGTGACACAGGCTTTCCTGCAGAAGATTCCGCAGCGCGCCAAACTGGCCAAGCGATTGAAGGAGGTGGCCAACTATGAGAAGATTGGCCTCCCTGCGGAACATAACGGGAAATGGTACTTCTATAAGAACAACGGTCTGCAGAACCAGAGCGTGCTCTATGTGATGGACGAGCTGGGAGGAACGCCGAGGGTGTTCCTCGATCCGAATACGCTGAGCACCGACGGTACCGTGGCACTGAAAGGGGTGTTCTTCTCACATAACGGGAAATATGCCGCCTATGCCATCTCACGAAGCGGAAGTGACTGGCAGGAGTTCTATGTTGTTGACGTGGCTACAGGAAAGCTCCTTCCCGATCATATCGAATGGGCGAAGTTCTCTGGTGCTGCCTGGCAGGGAGACGGATTCTATTACAGTGCCTATGATGCCCCGGTGCAGGGTAAGGAGTTCTCGAACGTGAACGAGGTGCAGAAGATCTACTACCACAAGATGGGTACACCCCAAAGCGAGGATGTGCTGTTCTATCAGAACCCTGCCTTCCCTAAGCGGTTCTATACCGTTGGGGTGAACGAGGAAGAGACGATGATGTATATGTATGAGAGTGGTGCCGGCGCAGGAAACAACTTGTTTGTCCGTGACCTACGTGTGCCCAATGCGCAGTTCATCCAGATGACGAGTGATATGGACTATCAGTATTCGCCGATCGAATTCATCGGTGATAAGATCTACCTCCTGACAAACTACGGGGCTCCGAAATGCCGTGTCATGGTGGCCGATGTCAAGAAACCAGGGCTCAACGACTGGCAGGAACTGATCCCTGAACAGCAGGATGTGCTGGAGGATGCGACGATGATTGACGACAAGCTGGTGCTCACCTACAGCAAAGATGCTTCGAACCATCTCTTCGTCTATACCCTTGACGGACAGCGACAGCATGAGATCCAACTGCCTTCGGTGGGCAGTGTGGGAATCAGTGGAAAGAAGGGACACAAAGAGTGTTTCTATTCCTTCACTTCTTTCACTGTACCTGGTACCATCTATCGGTATGACATCGAGAAGAACGTGAGCTCGCTCTATGCAGCACCGAAGGTTGGGTTTAACCTGAATGCCTACGAGAGTAAGCAGCTCTTCTTCAAGAGCAAGGATGGCACGCGCATCCCGATGTTCATCACCTATAAGAAAGGGATGAAGCTGAACGGAAAGAATCCGGTCTATCTCTATGGCTATGGCGGCTTTAACATTTCCTTACCCCCCAGCTTCTCTTCCATGCGCATCCCATTCCTGGAAAATGGCGGCATCTATGCACAGGTGAACCTGCGCGGCGGTAGCGAGTATGGAGAAGAGTGGCACCTCGCTGGCACCAAGATGCGGAAACAGAATGTTTTTGACGATTTCATCGGGGCTGCCGAATATCTCATCGCGCAGAACTACACCTCGAAAGAGAAGATCGCCATTGTGGGCGGCTCTAACGGCGGACTGTTAGTAGGTGCGTGCATGACGCAACGGCCGGACCTCTTCCGTGTGGCCATTCCTGAGGTGGGTGTCATGGACATGTTGCGCTATCATAAGTTTACGATCGGGTGGAACTGGGCCAGTGACTATGGCACGTCTGAGGATTCTCCTGAGATGTTCGAATACCTTCGCGGATACTCTCCCCTACATAACCTGAAAGAGGGTACGGCTTATCCTGCCACGCTCGTCACCACTGCCGATCATGACGACCGTGTGGTTCCTGCTCATTCGTTTAAATTTGCTGCCACCCTTCAGGCTTGCCATACTGGCGACAATCCCGTACTGATCCGTATCGACAGTAAGGCAGGACATGGCGGCGGCAAACCGATGAGCAAAGTGATCGAAGAGCAGGCCGACATCTATGGCTTCATCATGTACCATCTGGGAATGAAATGTAAATAGGGGTCCTCTTGATGAATACCCGCGATTTCATCCAACAATACAGGGAGGAGGACGTGCGTAGGCTGGCTTTGCAAGGCGCACGTTTCCCTGAAGTGGATATGCCGTTTGCCCTTGATCAGATAGCAGGGTGGCAGACGGCACGAAAGAAACTGCCCACCTGGGCTGCTACCGCGGGTGTCGTCTATCCTCCCCACCTTTCCATGGAACAGTGCTCCAGTGAGCATACCGCAAAGTATAAGGCACGGGTGGTGCAGCGACTGTTATCGGCAGGAAACCAGAAAGAAGGGCTTCCTCCGACACGGCTCCTCGACCTTACCGGAGGATTCGGCGTTGACTTCTCTTGGATGGCACGGATGTTCAACGAGGCTGTCTATGTGGAACGACTGCCATCGTTATGTAGGGTGGCACAGCAAAACTTCCGACTGTTAGGATTGGAGCATGTGGAGGTGGCTTGTGACCATGCTGAGCATTTCTTAATGGAGACAGGACCTGTTGACGTAATCTTCCTTGATCCCGCAAGGCGTGATATTCATGGCGGGCGAACCTTCGCTATTGCTGACTGTACTCCTGATGTCTTGGCACTACGTGAAATCCTGATACAGAAAGCTCGGTGGGTGGTGGTGAAACTGTCGCCCATGCTCGACTGGCACAAGGCGGTGGAGGATCTCGTAACAGTCAGCGAAGTTCATATAATCTCTGTGGGTAACGAATGTAAGGAGTTGCTGATGGTGCTCAAGGGCAGGTCATCGGAAAAAGATGAGCACAACCCCCTTGCTGTCTATTGCGTCAATGATGATCAGTCGTTCGAATTCTTCCCCTCACGCTCTGTTAATCGCTGTGCCACTGTGACAACTATCCCGGCAGGTTGTTACCTTTACGAGCCTAATGCCTCTGTGATGAAAGCTAGCTGTTACGATGCTTTGGCAGATTGCTATGAACTGAGAGCACTCAGCGCGAACAGTCATCTGTTCGTATCCCCCCGACTAATCGATGATTTCCCTGGCAGGAAGTTCCGGGTGATTGCTGCCTCATCGATGAACAAGCAAGCCGTGAAGGAACTGCTGAGAGATGTAAACCGTGCCAATATCGCTGTCAGGAACTTCCCCATGACGGTGGCAGAACTGCGCAAACGTCTGAAACTTGCTGATGGGGGTGACCATTTTCTCTTTGGTGCCACCACAGATGAAGGCAGACATCTCCTGATTCTGACAGAGAAAGTCTGATACTGTTATGAATAAAAAAAAGGAGATACCCGAGAGTATCTCCTTTGAAAAAACTTTACTTTTTTTAGTTGATAGCGTCAGCTAATTCAGCACCAGCCTTGAACTTAGCAACCTTCTTGGCACCAATCTGGATCTTCTCCTTGGTTGCAGGGTTGATACCTTCACGAGCGGGGCGCTCGTTGATGCTGAATGTACCAAAACCTACAAGGGCAACCTTGTCACCTGCTACGAGGGCATCCTTGATAGCACCAACAGTAGCATCAAGCGCTTTCTTTGCATCTGCTTTTGTCAGGCCAGCACCTGCTGCGATCTTCTCAATTAACTCAGTCTTATTCATAATTTTAAATATTAAATGATTAATAATTAATACGTTATTCGGAATTTTTTGGCAAATATAAGCGAAACTATTCAGAAATCAAACAAAAAAGTAAAAAAAGTGAAGAAATTCATGAAAAAAAAACGCATTACCCCCTTTTTTCTGCTAAATAACAGATATTTTTCGTACTTTTGCCCCTGTTTTAAATAACATATAAAAATATCGTTATGAGAAGGATACCTACCGTAACAAAAAACTTGTTGATCATAAATGTGTTGATGTTCCTGGCCATGTTGGTCTTCCAGACAAGGGGCATCAGCCTGAATGATTTGTTAGGACTGCACTTCTTTATGGGATCGGATTTCCGACTCTACCAGCTTGTCACGTACATGTTTATGCATGCAAACTTGGAACATGTCTTCTTTAACATGTTTGCCTTGTGGATGTTCGGTTGCGTGGTAGAGAATGTGTGGGGTCCGAAGAAATTCCTTTTTTATTACATTTCTTGTGGCGTCGGTGCAGGTCTCATCCAAGAGGTAGCCCAACTTGGCTCGTTCTATCTGATGGCCACGTCGCAGATTCCCGGTGCGGGTTTCGGTGACCTCTGGGAGATCGCGTCGAACTCATCGGCAGTGTTGAACAGCTGGACCACAGTGGGAGCTTCAGGAGCAATCTATGCCATCTTGCTTGCCTTTGGTATGATTTTCCCTGAGGAGCGAATTTTTATCTTCCCCTTGCCTGTGCCCATCAAAGCCAAATGGTTTGTTTGTTTTTATGCTGCCATCGAACTGTTCTCGGCCTTGGCTACTACCAACGACAGTGTGGCTCATTTCGCTCATTTGGGTGGCATGCTCTTCGGTTACCTGATGATTCGTTATTGGAGAAATCATCCGGGCGGTGATCTCTATGGACGCAACAACGGTCAGCAGTTCTTCGATCGATTAAGGAAGAACTGGGAAAACCGCAGTCATAAACGCTCTGATGACAGTCGCTCCTCGCAGACAGAGAGCAATAGTGACTGGCAGTACAATGCTGACAAAAAAGCAAAGCAAGACGAGATTGACCGTATCCTTGACAAGATCCGCCGTAGTGGCTATGATAGTCTGACGGCTGAGGAGAAGAAGAAACTATTTGAGAATGGAGGGAACTGATCCGTTCTTAGGTACCGTAACCTAACAAACTGAAGGAATGTTTTTCAAAACGCTCAAGAAAGTTACAAGGAACCTGCTTATCGGTGGAAATGTCGCCACGATCCTTGTCATGCTGTTGGTGGGCTATTCCGGTCACCTTGATCCGGAAGATTATCCCATGCTGGCAAATGTCAGCTTGGTGTTCCCTGTCTTTTTGATCCTCAACATCGCTTTCTTGTTCTTCTGGCTGGTGGTCTATCCCAAAGGTGCCATCGTAGCCATCATCGGATTATTAGTTAATTATGTACCCGTGCGCACGTATTGCCCACTCAATCTGAAGAACAAGAAAGAACCGGGATGCATCAAGGTCATGACCTATAACGTTGATGTGTCGATGAAAACCGACACGAACGCACAGGGTGAACTTATCTATCCTGCCTTGGAATATATAGCAGCCAGTGGAGCAGATATCGTATGTGTGCAGGAGGCTTATATGACAAAGCAGAAAGCACATACCCTCCGCAACATCTATCATTATGCGGATACCACACGTAACGAGAAAGGTGGCTCCTGCCTCACACTCTTTAGTAAGTTCCCTATTGTGGGTAAGGAGCATATCCATTTCGATGGCTCTAACTCCTTGAATACCAGCGGTGCCTTCTTTCTGAAGATCCAGGGAGATACGGTGATTGTGGTGAATAATCACCTGGAGTCGAACCGCTTGACCATGGAGGAACGTGAGGACTTTGAACAGATTGCCGAGGGACGGAAAAACCATGACCAGGCACGCAGTGATGTGAAGATGCTGGCGGGAAAACTCACCGAAGCTGCGAAGATCCGCTCACCCCAGGCTAAGAAGGTGGCGAAGTTTATCCGAGAACACCGCCGCTATCCCATCATCGTTTGTGGTGATTTCAACGACAACCCCCTGTCATTCACCCGTCGCGTAATTGCCGATGAAGGGCTCACCGACTGCTTCATCACCACGGGTAACGGTCCGGGGTGGTCGTTCAGTCATAACCGTATCTATGTGCGCATCGATCATATCTTGTGTTCTGAAGGCATCGTTCCCTATGAGTGCCAAGTTGACACGAAAATAGATGTCAGTGACCATTATCCTGTGTCTTGCTGGCTAAAAATTAGGCCTAAATCACAAAAAATCAATAATTAACGGCCTGAAATTTTTCTCGAATGTGAAAAAATATGTATCTTTGCACGCTCATTATGCCGTTCGTTGAAAAATGAATGGCTAAATTGTGTTGATAAACAGTGAAATCATAATTAAAAACAATTTATAATCAAAATGCAAAACAAAGGTATCGTAATTTGTACAGCCGTCTTACTGACGCTTGCAAGCATCTTCTACCTGTCTTTCTCGGTGGCCACACGCTACTATGATAGTCAGGCGGCAAAGATTCAGGACCCTATTGCGCAGCAGGACTACAAGGACTCTGTGAAGTATCTGGGAATCTATTCTTATCAGAAGTGTTTGGAGACGCAGATTGGTCTGGGTCTTGACCTGAAAGGCGGTATGAACGTCATCCTCGAGATCAGTGTTCCCGACGTGGTGGAGGTACTGGCTGACCACAAGACAGACCAGGCTTTCGTGAAGTCGATGAACGAGGCAAAGAAAGAGGAGGAGACGAGTCAGAGTGATTTCATCTCACTGTTTATTAACGCGTATCATCGTAACGCACCAGGTCATCGTCTGGCAGAGATCTTCGCTACACAGCAGTTGAAAGGAAAGGTCTCCACACAGAGTACTGACAAAGAGGTAGAGAATGCGCTGCGTGCAGAGGTTCAGGCAGCCATTGACAACTCTTTCAATGTGGTGCGTAACCGTATCGATAAGTTCGGTGTCGTGCAGCCCAATATCCAGAAACTGGAAGGACAGCAGGGACGTATCATGGTAGAAATGCCAGGTATCCGTGAGCCTGAGCGCATTCGTAAATTGCTCCAGGGTAGTGCTAACCTTGAGTTCTGGGAGACTTATAACAGTCAGGAGATTACTCCGTACTTCTCACAGCTCGATCAGCGTCTGGCAGGTAATGCACCTGAGGAGGCTGTTGCTGACAGCACCGAAGCTGCTCCCGCAGATACTGTCAAAGCTGACAAGAAATTTGAGGTCAAGAGTAGTAAGCAGACAGCTGCTTCTACTAATGATGATGCCAAGATGGCTGCCTTGAAGAAGCAGCACCCGCTGCTCGCCATGCTTTCACTGGCCCCGCAGGGTAGTTTGAGCACAGTGGCTTATGCCAATGTTCGTGATACCGCTGAAATCAATAAATACCTGCAGAGCGAGGTTGCTCAGCAGATTCTCCCCTCTGACTTGAAATTGTGCTGGGGTGCTACTCCTTCAGATATGGTCAACAGCAAGAACGTGTTCGAGTTGTATGCCCTGAAGAAGACTGGTACCAATGGCCGTGCTCCGTTAGAGGGTGATGTGATCACCGATGCCAAGGATGAGTTCGAGCATGTGACCGGCCGTCCGAGCGTGAGCATGTCGATGAACAGTGATGGTGCCCGCCGTTGGGCTGCCCTTACTAAGGCAAACGTTGGTAAGGCCATTGCCATCGTCCTCGATGATGCTGTGTATTCGGCACCGCGTGTGAACGGCGAGATCTCTGGCGGAAATTCACAGATCACTGGTAACTTCACCATTGAAACCACCAAGGACTTGGCTAATACCTTGAAGTCGGGTCGTATGCCTGCTCCTGCCCGTATCGTACAGGAAGAGGTGGTTGGTCCTACCCTTGGTGCACAGTCTATTCAGCAAGGTATCATGTCGTTCATCGTCGCCTTCATCCTCTTGATGATCTACATGGTGATGATGTACGGTTTCATTCCTGGTATGATGGCCAACTGCGCCTTGGTTGTCAACTTGTTCTTCACGTTAGGTATCCTCACCTCGTTCCAGGCCGCTCTTACCATGTCGGGTCTTGCCGGTATTGTGCTGACCTTAGGTACGGCAGTGGATGCAAACGTGCTCATCTACGAGCGTATCAAGGAGGAGATGCGTAGCGGTAAGGGAATCAAGGATGCTCTGAAGGCCGGTTACAGCAATGCCTTCTCTGCTATCTTCGACTCGAACCTTACTTCTCTGATCACAGGTATCATTCTGCTTTACTTCGGTACAGGTCCTGTGAAGGGCTTCGCAACAACCTGGATTATCGGTATCGCCTGTTCGTTCTTCACTGCTGTATTCCTCACTCGTATCATTTATGAGAACCGCATGAAGAAAGACAAGTGGCTGAATCTGAAGTTCTATACCAATTTCTCTAAGAACCTGATGCAGAACATGCATGTGCCGTTCATGAGTTTCTACAAGAAGACCGCTGTTGTCGTCATTGCCGCCATCGTGGTGTTCCTCATCAGTTTCTTTGTAAGAGGTTTGAGCAAGAGTATCGACTTCACGGGAGGACGCAACTATGTGGTGACCTTCGAGAAGTCTGTACAGCCCGAGGAGATTCGTGGCATTCTCGTGCAAGCTTTCCCAGGTTGCAATACAGGTGCTATCTCTATTGGTACAGACAACAAGACCATCCGTATTTCTACCAACTATAAGATCGAGAGTAACAGTCCTACCGCCGATGATGAGGCAGAGACCATCCTCTACGATGCTTTGAAGAAGGCCGGTCTGGTGTCTCAGGCAAGTGTCGAGGCTTTCAAGAACCCTGATGTTCGTGAGGGCGGATCAATTATCAGTTCTACAAAGGTCGGTCCGTCGGTAGCTAAGGATATCACCTATGGTGCCATCATCAGTGTGCTCATCGCCTTGGTGGCAATCTTCCTCTATATCCTGTTGCGTTTCCGTAACGTGGCCTTCTCAGTGGGTTCTATCGTTGCTTTGGCTGTGGATACTCTGGTGGTGCTTGGTCTCTACTCATTGCTTTGGGGTATCGTGCCCTGGTCGTTGGAGATTGACCAGACGTTCATCGGTGCTATCCTGACGGTGATCGGTTACTCTATTAACGACAAGGTGGTGGTGTTCGACCGTATCCGTGAGAACCTCAACTTACACCCGAAGCAGGACAAGCAGAGTCTGTTCAATGAGAGTATCAACCAGACGTTGGCTCGTACCATCAACACCTCTGTTTCTACGTTGATCGTGTTGCTGTGTATCTTCATCCTTGGTGGTGCAAGTATCCGCAGTTTCGCCTTCGCCATGATCCTTGGTGTCGTCTTCGGTACTCTTTCCTCTATCTTCATCGCTTCACCGGTAGCTTACTTAGTGATGGGACGTAAGATCAAAGAGGATGAAACAAAGGCTTGATGCCCGTCGTGTCATTTGAGTGAATACACCTTATTATAATATAATGGAATCCGCATGGCATGAACCATGCGGATTCTTTTTGCTAAGTTATGTGTCGTAGAATACTATTCGTTGCAGTAGGACTGCTGTGCATCATCGGCTGCAGCCGACGGGAGTTGCCGCCAGAGAGTATCTCCCCTGTAGGCGATTATTATGAGCGTGCCATGCTGCTGTGTGAGGCGAATCACTATGCTGAGGCAGAACTCATTCTCAAGGAAGGTGAATTGGCTGCCGAGGCCCGTGATAATAAGCTCGAACTGCAGAAATGTCAGGGTACGCGTTATCTGGTGGCCCGTATTCTGAGTGCCACCATTCAGCAACGTAACTACGAACTGCTTCACGATCAGGAGAAGGCCACTAATATGGCACAGCTCATCACATTAGCCAAAGAACTGCTGCACCACACCTACCAACAGGAAAAGATCACCGAGTTACAGCACCGATATGAGCAGCAGACCTCCGATCGCCGTCATTACCAGATGCTCGCCTATCTCTTCGGACTCCTTTTGCTGGTTATCCTTTTGGTGCTTACCATTCTCTATTTCAACCGTCGGCGCATCGAGCAATTCAATAGCATTCTTGATCTCAATGCGCGAACCATCGAACGGGCTCAGCATCGCATAGAGGTATTGTCGTTAGAGAGCGAAGCCCACGACAAGGAGATCAGTCGCCTGAACAATACAATCACTTCAGCGCGCCGTTTCACCAATGAGCGTTTAGGGCGTGGCAAGGAAGTATTCGAACACATTCTTGCAGGAGGCAAATTGCCCCCATTGGCTGATGATGAGAACTGCCTGATCGAATACTATTCTGTCAGCCACTACGCCAAGTTCCATGAATGGGCCATGGGTTATGACCATCTCACAGCCCGTCTCTACACATACCTTATCTTGCAGGATATGGGGAAACAGGACGATGACATTGCTCAGATCCTCTGTATCAGTCCCTCTGCTATTCGCTCCATCAAATCAAGGGTGAAGGCACGGAAGAAGGCGGACAAAATGTAACCATTTTTTTCTTTTTTCTACAAGAATCGCGTGTGTCGCCTTGTATGAGAGATAATTATGTCTTTTTTTCTTGCAAAAATAGATTATAAACACTATTTTTGCAGACAGAATACCTGACCAGAGAAGGAATCAGATAATAATCATATCAACTAAAACGATGCAAAGAATAATCAAAATCAGTCTTTTGCTGGCAGTGTCGTTACTGCCGGTAACCTCTTTTGCCCAGGTGTCGAGCAATCCCTACAAGTTCCTGGGCAACATCACCACCAGGGGCAATGTGGAGGCAGGTGACGGTATTCCGGCTTATTATACGCTTTGGAACCAGATTACCTGTGAGAATGAATCCAAGTGGGCTTCTGTAGAAGGAACTCGCGGCAACTTCAATTGGGGAGGGGCAGAGCGGGCTTTCAACTATGCCAAACAGCACAACTTCACCCACAAGTTCCATGCACTGGTATGGGGTTCCCAGTATCCCAACTGGCTGGAGAGTTTGTCACCTAAGGATCGCTTTGCTGCCATCACCAACTGGTTTAATCACGCAAAGGCAAAGTTCAGCACGCTACCCATGATCGATGTGGTGAACGAGGCCGTGGGTAACCATCAGGCTGGCAATGCCATGATGAAGGAGTCGCTGGGTGGTGGCGGTAAGACAGGCTACGACTGGCTTATCAAAGCCTTCGACATGGCCTATCAACGTTGGCCGGATGCCATCCTGATTTATAACGACTACAATTCAATAAAATATGATATAGACCCCTACCTCAAATTGGTGCAGACCTTGCGAGACGCCGGAGCACCCATCGATGCTTACGGCAACCAGGCACATGCTGTGAAAGGCATGAGTGCATCTGACTTGACTAGTGCGTTGAACAAGCAGCAGGATGCTTTGAAAATGCCTATGTTCATCACTGAGTTGGATATTGATGAAGGCAACGATGCCCAGCAAAAGGCAGAGTATCAAAAAATATTGCCAATAATGTGGGAAGCCCCCTATTGCGCAGGTGTCACCCTGTGGGGCTTCATCCATGGAGCCACGTGGGAGACCAACTCTGGTCTTTACAAGAATGGCGCAGAGCGTCCTGCGATGAAATGGATCAAGGAGTATATGCAGAGTGATGCCGCCAAGACGGCCGTGGGACCATTCCCAGGTACGAAGAAAGAGGCGTCTATCTATATCCGTCCTGCTGCCTTGAAGGTGATCAGGGGCGACGTGCTGCCCATCAAGGTAAATGCCAGTCTGGCCACCAAGGACATCGAGAAAGTGGAGTTTTATGTTGAGAATGAACTGGTTGCCACGATGACCGAGGCTCCTTATATCGTGAAGTATGAGGTGCCCTCCGACATGAAATCCGGATCGAAGACCACAAAGGCTGTCGTTACAGCTACCGATGGCACAACCTACGAGCGCTATGGTGGTTTCATTGTGGTGAGCGGTACAACCAAGCATGAGCCCTTCGGTGATGTGCCTCAGCTGCCAGCCACCATCAAGATCGAAGAATTCGACAAGGGTACTTCGGGCATCTCCTTCTACAATACGACACGCACCACCGCCACGGAGGCGAAGGCCGGACAGTGGATGGACTACACAGTCGATGTCAAAGAAGATGGTTTGTATTCGTTCGATGCCACCGTGGCCTCGGCAGTGTCTGGCGGTAGATTCCACATGGCAGAATACGGCCTCGACAGTCTGTCGTTCCCCACCGAATTTGTGGAGGTTCCTAAAACGGGCGGCAACAGTCAGTGGAAGACGCTGCATGGCAATATCATGACTGAATTGAAGGCAGGTCGCCATGTGTTCACTCTCCTCATCGACAAGGGTAACTTCAACATCAAGGATATCACCTTCAATCGCATCGAGGAAGCCGAAGGCTCCTGTCTGCTGAAGGTGTCTGCCGGTCCTTATGGCGTTGGTGATGCCGTCAAGGTTACAGCACGTCCCAAGTTGTCATCCACCCTCAGTGAGGTAAGGTTTTATGCTGACAACTTGTTGATAGGCACTGCCACAGCCTCGCCATACGAATGCGTATTTACACCAACCGAAATGCGTAAATACACCATCACAGCCGTTGCTGTTGACACTGATGGTAAGGAGAAGTTGTCACCATCGCGCGAAGTGGAAGTCACCATCAACACCGCCATCCGTTCAGTTGTCAGTGACGAACGTGAAACACCGGTCTATAACGTCATGGGACAACCTGTAGGTGACAACTACCGTGGTATCGTCATCAAGAACGGAAAGAAGTTCGTCATTAAGTAAAGAGATTTGTTGCAATTATTTATCCTGAATTCGAAAAGAATTCAGGATAAATAGTTTATTATCAACTCTTTGTAAAGAAACGAGCTTTGCAACACGTTCCGAAAATAATCCCTTAAAAGCTTGCATCCTTCCTTTATCCAACCTAATTTTGCCATAGAGAATTTCACTCTATTACGTATCATTTTAAAAAAGAACGACTATGGCAAAAGTAGATTTAGTATCCTTAGAATGGACCGACCTCGTTTTCGAAGGACGTAATCAGGCCTATGGTGCCTATCAGCTTCGCAAGGAAACTTCCAAGCGTAATGTTTGGTCCACTGTATTTGTTGCCCTTATGGCTGTCCTCCTTTATCTTGGACTTACGTTTCAGAACATGGTAGAGGCAAACCGCACTGTTGAAAACACCCAGATGGTGGAAGTCACCAACCTTCGTGACAAGAATAAAGAGGCGAAGGTTGAACGAAAAGAGGAGATCAAGTTAGAACCTGAGCGGACGTTAGAGAAGGTGAAGTCATCCATTAAATTCACTGCTCCAGTCATCAAGAAAGACAATTTGGTGAATGAGGAAGAAGAGATAAAGCTCGATGAAATCGAGAAAAGTAACAAGGCTATTGGTGCCCTTACCGTAGAGGGTACCGATGAGGTGGGCGGTGAAGTACTCAAAATCAGAGATGAGATAGCACCTCCCGAGCCCCCGAAAGCCGTTGAAGACAACAAGATCTTCGAAGTGGTGGAGCAAAAGCCATCGTTCCCCGGTGGTGACGGTGCCCTGATGTCGTGGCTCAGTCAGAACATTAAATATCCCGCAATTGCTGCAGAAATGGGTGTCCAGGGTCGTGTGATTGTCCAGTTCGTGGTTGAGAAGGATGGTTCTATCACCGACGTGAAGATTGCCAAGAGTGTGGATCCCTCCCTCGACAAGGAAGCGGCACGTGTCATCAAGAGCATGCCCCAATGGATAGCAGGCCGTCAGAATGGCTCAGCTGTTCGTGTCAGGTTCACGGTTCCTGTCACCTTCAAACTGCAGTAATCCCCAAGGAAAGAGGTCTGTATGACTGGTAGCCAAAAACAGGATTATTGTTTTGCTGTTCAAGAAAAAGTTTGTACCTTTGCGTGCTGTCCGGTTTTTGCCGCTTTTGTTTACGCAGCCAAAGATAAGCAAAATACTGAGCAGCACGATGTTATTTTACGATCAAACAAATGGTAGTTTTGCTGCGGAATTTGATTTTATGATGAAAAAGATGATTCTCTCTATCCTGTTGGCAATCTCTGCAACAGCGACAATGGCACAAACAAACCTAAAGTCCGGTTATGTCATCACCAACAATGGGGATACCATCAGAGGTAACATTGACTTCCGAACGAATGAGAAACTGTCGAAGCAATGTGTGTTCTGGCCAAACGGAGGAAGTGAGAGCAAGACCTACAAGCCCGGTGACATAGAGGGTTTCCGGTTCGACAATAACGGAAAGTATTTTGTGACTCGCCGATTGGATCTCTTTGGCGAGTCTCAACTGTTCTTTGCTGAGTTTATGGTTCAAGGCATGATGAACCTGTACTGTGTGGCAGACACCTATGATGAGTACTTCTTCTTTGAACGTGAGGACGGCGAGATGGCACTGCTCACCAACAGGGCGGTTTTATCGTCATCAACGATTCATGATGAGAAGGATATTCAACAGGAGCAGAAAGAACAATACGGGAAGGTGAAACTTCTGCTGAAGGACTCGTGGAAGGCATGTCAAGATATGAACGATACGAACTTGACAAGACGGAAACTTGTCAATGTGGTACGTGACTATCACAATGACGTATGTACGGACGGCAGTTCGTGCATGGTGTATGAATACAAGGAGGAATCCGACAAGATGAAAACCCACATCAAGGCTTTCGCCGGATATGCATACTTTTCACATGAGAAGACAGCCAATCAGAACCTGCCTGACGAGAACTACCATGGTGGGGTGTTCGAAATCGGTATCGGGGTGGAAGTAGGTATAGAACGGGTCATGAAGGGTGGCAGTGTGGAGATAGGGGTAGCCTATTCTCCCAAAACGAAATTCGAACACGACACCATGGTGAAAGGAGGCCACGAACCGTCGCATACAACGTACGAAAAAAGCAGGGCGACCATCACAATAGGTGTGGCTAAACGTTATGGCAAGGGGAGGATTCAACCGCTTGTCCGTGGTGGCGGCTTCTATGTGTTCCATCAAGGAAACAGGGAAACCAGAACCTATCAGTCTAAACAGATCGTGGATATAACATGGGACAATACAGCACACTACGGTGTCTATCTCGGTGCCGGTGCCCAGATGGCGGTAGGCAAGCACTATGCCAAACTGCATGCCGACTGGTACAAGTCATTGCAGGCTTCAGGTAATATGATGAGGTGGGGCCTCACCGCTGAGTTCGCACTATAATGCACCTCTCATCAAAAGACATATTGGATTGGTTGGAACACATTATTCAAGGCATTAAAAAAGAACGGCTCCCATAGACTTTCAGCCGCACAGGCTGATTATCTTTTTCGCTTTTTTCGTTTTTTTCGATGTTAGGCTTTTCTCTCCGCTTCGCTTTGAGTGACCGTTGGTTCTGTGTGTAGCGCACGCAGCTCAGCTGAATTTGCAATTCGGCTGCATGGAGTATGAGGATTTGCAATCTGATCAATAGCGAATCACAGATTCTTATACTCACTTCCGCCGAATTACAAATTCGACGGAGCTGGGAAAATGGAGGAGTTATTCACTTAAGATGGAAGAATCCTGGCCATGCGGATAACGTCAGATTTGTTAAACTGTATAAAAACGCAGGTAAGAACGTAATAATATTCCGAAATTCCTCGTTTAACATGAGAATGGATCCTGTAAATGTAAAATTTAATAAAGATCCTCACAAATTAGTGAATGCATTTATAATTAATCGTTGATATGAAAAAGCTGTTGACTGTTTTTATATTCACCCTGTGCATACACACGACACATGCTCAGCATCCGATTATCCAGGAGTTTAAACGATTCTATGCAGAAGCTGACACATCCTGCTACGTGGAGAAGATTCAGAAGGGTTTGGATGACTATGATCGTTGGTACGAGGATTCCATCATTAATACGGGTGTATCTTTTCCTTTCATACCAGAGTATGACCCTGCACATGTTGATTTGCATCGCGAACGAAAAGTATGGGCAGTGGCTATAACTGCCTATGACACGGAGAGCTACTCATTGACAGATGATCATATATACGACCATTTGGGTATCGACAGCCTATATGGAATGATAGTTACATGCTGCAATAAGCGCATGAGGATCAAGGGGAGAGCAGATGTCCCAGAAAAGGGTATCTATGATCAGTTCGATGGGGGTGATCCTGGGATGACGGCGAGAAAAACGCGTAAGGTGCAAAGTCGACTGCTCAGGAATATCATCAAGGAGAAACCAGATGTCATCCTATTCATGACGACGTTCCTGCCAACGTATATGTACGTCAAAAACGATTCAATATACGTAATGGGTGTTGACGGCACGAAACACGAGCTGAACCAATATGTACAAAAATGCCCCTTCATTGAATGTGTCCGGGAAGCGGACAGAGTTCGCCCGACACAGAGGGAAATCCGACAAGGAGCAGATCCTAAATATTACCGTAAAACAGGCAGAACACCTCCTGAGTTGTTAAGAATATGCCAGTCCAGATGACATGTATCATTCAAGGTGCATGGCGATGGACAACCATTTCATGCTTCAAATGGTTTAAGACCAAGTGGAGAAGATATATGTTTGGATCAAATATGTGAAGTATGTTTTCAAACCGGCTATACTTCCTAAGCCACGTGACAAATTCGTTAAAAAGAAGAAGTGGATGTGGAAAATGAGTCGGACTGGGAAAGATATATGCACAAATAAGCTTTCGTTTTCAGTATTGAAGGTTACGGTAAGCTAATGAACATACATTTATCTACTGGCTGCAGATACCTACAGAGGAGATCGTTTAGCAAGATGATTACTGACCCCACCCCTGCCCCTCCCCTACGATGGGAGGGGAGTGCCATGCGGACTGGGGGATCTCCTTTTTTCCTTACGATGGGAGGATATAGTGCCATGCGGACTCAATGCAGATGAAAACTAAGAATGTGCGTACTGAGAATGTAGGCACGGAATAAAGGCACGGAGAATATAGCCATAGCGCCAGCAGCTCCCCTCCCATCGTAGGGGAGGGGTAAGGGGTGGGGTCAGTAATCCTATTCTACATGATTTGAACTTCTCCGCTGACTCCACTGACTCTGTGTGAGAATATTGTCAGGATAATTCACAAGAATTTAACGTTTGCAAAATTACTCTAATTGGAAGAAAGGGAAAACTCGGGGTGCATGGAAGTATCCATAAGGGGCTTTATGTGCAAGAAACGTCTGGTTGGATTCGAAACAGAGTCTCATTGGCATCCAAGTAAAGTCTGATTGAGATCCAAGTAGAGCCTACTTAAAGTTTACGTAGAGTCTAAGTAAAGTTTACGTAGAGTCTAAGTAAAGTTTACGTAGGCTCTACTTGTACCCATTCCAGACTTTGTTTACTCTCTTTCCGCCGTCTGTTACGGGTCTTTCCGCCGTCTGTTACGACTTGTAGGTGACGGCGGAACGAGTGTAAACGCCGAGCGGAACAAGTGTAAACGCCGATGGAATCGACCCTTTGGTGCCGTTTCTTCCCAAAACGTGGTTTTTATTTGGGAAGGTTTTATTGGGTGCCCTTACGGGCAGAAATCCTACAAAATCTAAACGAAATCAAACAAAATCAAACAAAATTTACCCAAAAGTCTAACATAAAAGACCTAAAAGCAAAACAGATATTATCCAAAATCAAACAAATCAACAGCACAAGATATTTGTAAGATTATGTTTAGATTTTGTTGGATTTTTCTCTCCGCTGCGCTTTGAGTGACCGTTGGTTCTCGCCAAAGGCGATCCAAAGAAAGGAACTATATTCTTTTTGAGCCAAATGTACTATGTTTTTGTGAGTTGAAAAATGGCGGATTGCCTAAACTGTTCATTGTCAACGCTTTAGCAAACCTCTCCAGAATTGCTTTTTTACGACCGAGAGGGCGGTTGGTTCTCAAAACGCGATTCTGGCGCGTTAAACGAAGTTAATTCGTAAAGATTGTTCAATTTTTTAACAAATGATATGAGCGTACGGAGAGGCATGTAAGGGGTGACTGAATAAAAAGATTACTTGATACATTTTCTTTTGATTATGACGGATTATTAAAAAGAAATAATTATATTTGCACTCAAAAACTGGGAATGAAGCAAAGTGACATCAACATGGATGTGGTGCACCAGTGGAGTGAGTCGTCGCTACAGTTGCTTTATAGACATTTCTATAAGGCACTTGTTGCTTTTTCCCATCAGATGGTGGAAAAACAGGAGATTGCTGAGGAACTGGTACAGGATGTTTTTGTCACCCTTTGGCAGAGGCGGAACTTTTTTAAGAACGAGGGAGTTCTGAAGGCTTATCTTTACAATTCCGTGCGCAACAGGAGCATCAGTTATTTGCGGCATGAACGGGTGGAGCGCAATCGGTTTGAGTCATTTGGCCTCGACTATCAACTGATGACGGGCAGTGATGACGCATCCTATCGAGAAGATCTCATTCGGCAGTTACTTTTATCCATTGAGTCTCTTACTCCCAAACAGCGCGAGATATTTCTTTTGTCGATAAAAGGGAAGACTTGCAAGGAAATTGCCATTGAGATGAACGTCTCGTCCGATGCGGTAAAGAAATTGCGGCAGCGTGGCTTGAAGCGGCTCCGGGAAAGTCTCTCTCCCGAGTTATTGTTGTTTCTTTTTATAATGATGAAGTAGTTTTTTTCATAAAATGTCCCTTTGGGTTCCTCTTTTGCGTATTAAGGTCAAAAGACACCCAAATGGAGAATCACAATGAATTTAAAGAGCAGAAAGATCTGATGATCCTCGCTCAGATTGACGGTGACGAGTTGAATGCACGGTATGATGCCTTCAGCCACGTTGACGATGAACAGACACTGCAAAGAATCCGCGAGAGGGTAAACATCAAGAATCCTACCGCAGGACGACATTTCTTGCGCTATGCGGCTGCTGTGTTAGTGCTGTTGGTGGCAGGTGCGGGCTACTGGTATAAGCAATATACGAAGGTAATACCGCCTGAGATTCCTGAAACGGTGCAGATGGCCATACAGCAAAGCATGCAGAACGGCAAGGCCGATGCGGTGATTGACGAACGGTTTGTCATGAGCGATGAGGATGATGCATCTGGTTCAAACCAACAGGAACAAGGTTATGTTGCCCCTCAATCCTCATCTACCTCTTCTCATCATTCCATCCTCGCAGCCCATCCTTCTCTTACCAAGGAGCAGTTGCTCAAGGCCCGCCGCATTACCACCCGTCACGACAAGGAGTTCTGGCTGACGCTTGACGACGGCACGCTGGTACACCTTAATTATAATACGCGACTGATCTATCCTGAAGAGTTTGGCAGGGGTGACAGAAACGTCATCCTCGATGGAGAGGCTTATTTTATGGTGGCCAAGGATAAGAGTCGTCCGTTTATCGTACATACTTCACAAGGTGATATAAGGGTCTATGGCACAGAGTTTAATGTCAATACGAAAAACAGTACGGCTTCGACGGCTGTTGTCCTTGTTAAGGGAAGTGTTGGCGTAAAACCTTCCGGTGGCAAGGAGTATATGTTAAAACCTGGAGAACAAGGCATGATGGGCGATAACGGGTGCAAGATTGAAGAGGTAGATCTTGAACCATATATCGCTTGGAATATAGGAAAGTTCTCGTTCGAGGAATGGCCATTGGAGCGCATTATGCAGGTAATCTCCCGCTGGTATGGCCGTGAGGTGGAGTTTACCTCCGAAGATATCAAGCACCAGCGATATTCTGGCAATTTTGATCGGTATGAGGATATCCATCCTACCATGGAGGCTATCGAGATAATCACTGGACTTAAGATCACCTTTGCACCAGGTAAGCTTATCATTGAACCGTAATAATATCCTAAATAACAATTAAACCAATTTCAGATGAGAAGAATCAGACAATCCATGTTACTGATGCTCATGTTCTTATTTGCCTCGGTAACCGTGAAGGCAGCAATGCCTGCCGATACCCCTGTAACCATCAACTACAAGTCGGCTCCTGTGACGAACATCCTCAAGGATATTCAACGCCAGTCGGGCCTAAACTTCTTCTACAGTGCAGATCTGGCAAAGGAGTGGCCACGTATATCTATCAAACTGACGAAGGCCCCTGCCCGCGAGGCCGTTGAGCAGATTGTCAAGATGATAGGCTGTGAGTATTCTATCAAGAGCAATATCGTTACCATCAGTAAGCAGAAGCTGAGCGGTCGAGAGCGTACTATCCGCGGTCATGTGCGCGACAGCGACGGTGAACTGCTGGTGGGCGTGCCCGTGTGTATCGGTGAGACCCGTGTATGTACGGTGACCGATGACGACGGTTTCTACACCTTTAAAATTCCCGTGGAGCAGACCACGCTGAAGTACAGCTATGTTGGAATGGAGACCGTCTATGCCACCATTCCCCGTGGCACCTCCGATGTCACCCGTGAGATAACCATGAAGTCTGATGTGATGCTCGATGAAGTGCTCGTCACTGGTTACCAGCAGATTGAGAGCGGTCGTGCCACTGGTTCTTTCGAAGTGTTGAAGCCTGAGCAGTTGAAGACGGTCGTGTCGAGCGATGTGGTTGACAATCTGGAAGGTATCGTTCCCGGTTTGGCCGTTGACGGTAGTGGTAATATGATTGTGCGTGGTCAGGCTACTATCTATGCAGAGACCAAGCCGCTCATCGTTGTTGATGGTTTCCCCATGGAGTATGGCACCTATAATGTGAATCCGCAGGATATAGAGAGCATTTCGGTATTGAAAGATGCAGCCGCTGCCAGTATCTGGGGTGTGCGTGCCGCTAATGGTGTGATTGTTATTACCACGAAGAAGGGTGATCGCAACCATAAGACAGAGGTTACCTATAATGGCAGCATCAAGGTGGGTTCCCGCTTCGATGTGTCGTCGATGAACCTGATGAACTCTGCCGAGCAGATTGCCTGGGAGCGTGAGCATATTGCCAATAACGAAGGTTTCATTCTCAGGCATGAGACTTATGGAGCCTATTACACAGAGGCTACCGACATCCAGCGCCTGTTTGAGAACGGAATGATCAGCGAGTCGGAGCGCGACAGTCGTTTTGCGCAACTGGCAGCTTATGATAACACAAAGGATATAGAAAAGGCATTCTACCGCCCGTCATTGTTGCAGATGCACAATGTGACGGTAAGTGGTGGTAGTGCCAATGCCTCCAACTACCTGTCGTTCAATTATGAGAATAACCTGGCCACACTGAAAGGCAATGATCTTAACCGGGCCGGCATTCAGTGGAACAGCATTCTCGAGATTGCCAAGAACGTGAAGATGACCACAGGACTGCGTGGCAACTACAGCACACAGGACACTTACCAGTTCTCACCACGTAACATCATGCCATACGTTCATCTCACCGATGATCAGGGTAACTACGTCAACGAGTATCGTGGCGTGGCACAGACATGGAAAGATCGTCTGGAAGGTGAGGGCTATGTGGATTGGAGCTACAACCGACTGAAAGACCGTGACATGGTGAGCAACAACACCAAGCACTATAACGTGCAGGCTAATCTCCAGTTCGACTTCACGCTTCCCTTCGGACTCGTCTATACCACCAGCGGAATGTTCGTCGTTGACCATAGCGGTCAGGAGATTATCAGCGACCGTCTGTCATATGCCGTGCGTGACCAGTTTAACCAATTCACCAACAATACCGAAGGCGTGCTCACTCATTACATGCCCGAGGGAGCGCAGATGGACAAGACACAGATGAACTCTACCAGCTACACCTGGCGAAATGTGCTGAACTGGAAATACGATAAGGGCGACTGGTATGCCACGGCCATGGCAGGTTGCGAGATGTTTGCCATCCGTACGAAGATCACGTCCGATACCTATTACGGCTTCGACCCACAGGCCATGACCTATGCCAACAGTACCTTAGACTTTGGTACCCTGCGCCAGGGTGTGATGGGATACGACCCGCAGAACACCACCACTTTGTTCTACAATCCGTTGGTTAGCGATGCAGAAGACCGTTATTTCTCAACCTTCTTCACCGCCAGCACCACTTATAAGAACCGCTATACCGTATTCGCCTCGATGCGTTACGACAAGACTAACCTCTTTGGCCGCTCAGGCAAATACCGCGACTCCCCAACATGGTCGGTAGGTGGCATGTGGGACATCTCGAAAGAGCCCTTCTTTCATCTGCCTGCGGTCGACCGCCTGGCAGTAAAAGCCTCTTACGGTCTGTCGGGAAATATCGACAAGAGCACCTCGCCTTATCTCATTGCCGCTGCCGGACTCGATATGTTCTCCGGTCTCCCCGCCCTCACGATACAGAATCCAGAGAATAAGGAACTGCGCTGGGAGAAGGTATATACCTTCAACCTCGGTCTCGACCTCAGCATGTGGCACAACCGCTTCAGGGCAAGTCTCGACTTCTACAACCGTCCCACCCACGATGCTTTGGGACAGACGCTCGTTGATCCTACGGTGGGCTTCAACTCTGTGATGAAAAACACCGCAAACATTCTTAACCGTGGTGTAGACATTAGTCTTGGAGGAACCCCCGTACAGACGAAGGATTTCAGTTGGGACACCATGCTCACCTTCTCCTATAACTACAACAAGGTGACGAAGGTGCTTTCGGGTGAGCCTACCACCAATGTGGCTCTGGCTAATAACCCCATGGTGAACTATCCGGTTGACTACGTGATGGTATATCGCTTGGGCAAACTTTCTGCAGACGGTCAGGCACAGATGCAGGACGCACAAGGAAACCTCTTCAACTGGCAGGCCACAGGCGCCTTCACCATCGACGATCTGGTTTATCTGGGACGCTTGTCACCCAAATATTACGGCGCTTGGAGCAACACCCTGCGATATAAGAACTTCGACTTCTCTATGATGCTCACCTATAAGCTGGGACACATGATGAGAATGCCTAACATCAGCGATGTGAACTATGGCGGCGAGCGTGCCTATAAGGATTTCGCCAACCGGTGGGTGAAGGCTGGCGATGAGGAGCGCACATGGATACCGGTAGATCCTGAGGATGGTCATGGCGGCACCTATATCGATGCAGTGCTGCGTAACGACCACATGTTCGACAAGGGTGACCTCTTCCGACTGAAGTCGGTTGGCTTGGGTTATGACTTCTCGCACCTGCTGAAGAAGAACTTCTGGGTGAAGTCGCTGTATGCCAAGGTGACGGCAGAGAACGTATGGTATCACGCTGCCAACCGCGACGGCATAGACCCCGATAATATGATCTCTCTTGGCAACGGTGCAAGCTATAACGGCGACCTGCCGCATTATTACACACTTACCGTGAATGTGAAATTCTAATAACCATCGAAATCCGCAAAAAAGACAATCATATGAAAAGTAGAATATTTAACATAGTGGCAGGTGCAATGCTCAGCGTCTTCTTGCTTGCCAGTTGTAATGACTTTGTTGACGTAGTGCCCAAGGGAAAGGCTATTCCTACGACTGTGGATGACCTTGGAAAACTGATGAATAACTCGTTTATCAGTATCTCCGGAAACAACTTTGGAATGGTTGACGTGGCTTTTAACCCAACGGAAATGGAGTTGTTCTCAGATGACTATACGGGCAGCGACCAGCCCACCGACTCTTATTACTCAATGTTCCACGACCGTCCAAATTTCTTCAATATGGTGACCTGGAACGATGTCATCTACTCAACAGCCGAGGAAGATCCCAACTGGAACGGACTCTATAAGTCGAACTATATCGTGAACTATATCATCGCCAACATCGACGAGGCAGACGAGGGTTATGAGTATAAGCGCAATGAGGTGAAAGGTCGCGCATTGGTGCATAGAGCACTCAACTACTTCATGTTGACCAACCTCTACGGCAAGGCCTACAACGCATCTACCGCTGCCAGCGACCTGGCAGTGCCCCTCTTGCTGGAGCCCGATATCAACGCCCAGCCGGCACGTGCCACCGTGAAAGAGTGCTACGACCAGATGCTCAGCGATGTTAACGAGGCTGTCAACCTGCTGGAGATCGACGTGCCCGAATACAACTACCTACCCGGTAAAGCAGCTGCCATTGCACTGCGTGCCCGTATCTATCTGTATATGGGAGAGTTCGATAAGGCGCTGGCCGACGCTCAACAGGCTGTAAAGTTGCAGCCCACCCTTTACGACTATAATATGTACGCTGGTGCTATCGGTGCCCCTACACCTTTCGAGGTAGTAGCATACGGCTATCCTGCCACCACCCGAATAGATAATCAGGAGATTATTTTCCTGCGCACCAATACCAGTTATGCATCGATGTCCTCACCCAGTGACGAGTTTGAAAAGATTATCGACCACGACAACGACCTGCGTGCCCTCCTCTTCTTTACTACTCTCTATGGCTCGCGCCCCATCAACATGATGCGCACCCAGCAGTCGGGCATCAGCGTGAGCGAGATGTACCTCACCATTGCTGAGGCTGCCCTGCGCAAGTCGTCACCCGACGTAAAGACAGCTATCGAGGCCTTGGATGCCGTCCGCTCGAAGCGTTATCTGGCAGAGACTTATCAGCCCACCACCATCACCGATGTAAAGGAACTGCTCGATGAAGTCATCAAGGAGCGCCGCCGTGAGGTATCTTTCTGCACCACATCGTTCACCGACAAGAAACGTTGGAACTGCGATCCACGTACGGCTACCACCATGACGCGTACCATCTTCGGTAAGACCTATACGATGGAGCCTAACGACCCGCGTTACTGTCTGCCTATTCCGCCCAACGTGATGCAGATGAACCCCAATTTGGTGGATAATGAGAGATAACGGTTTTGCAACTTTCCAAAGCAAGGATAAGTCTGATGAAATAAAGAAAACAAAAAACAATTTAAAACATGAAAATGAAAAAGATTCTTTTGGCAGCCATGATGCTGCTGGGCGCTGTGGCCGTTAATGCACAGAAAGCGGTGATAACCGGTAAGGTGAAAGGACTGAACGAGAACAGTCATGTGTTCCTGATGAACATTGCGGAACCCGAGAATCTGCAGCCCGTTACGGTAGGTGCCGACGGCAGCTATCGCCTGGAGCTCGATGCCCCCGACGGCTATGCCCGTTTCCTGATCGTTGATGCCCCCAAGGGTGGCGTGAAGTTCTATGTGCAGAACGGCATGAATGCCAATATCGATCTGGAGATTATCCAGAAGAATGAGGCAGAGACCGAGTCGAAGGTGAACTATACCGGCGACTACAAAGACTGCTATGAGTTTATCAACAAAGAGGAGTATTATGGCACCATCCAGACACCGATGCTCGAGAAGTACTATGGCAAGGGCGATAACCTCACGTTTGCCCAGTGGCGCCAGGAGATGGAGATGCTGCGTGATCGTCAGTTCGCCAAGCTGAACAAGATCAGCAACCCCGTGTTCCGCAAGTTCATGCGCGAGGATATCAACACGAAGCTCGAGAAGGGCGGACTCTCTTGGTTTGCCGAGGTAGGCAGCAAGGCCGACGACAGCTATCTGGCTTGGTTGGATGCCCTCGACCGTGACAACAACGTGCAGGAGGCGATGATGTATGCCAGCGGCTACAAGAAATTCTTAGTGCCCGAAGGTCAGGATAAGTCGATCACCCTCTTGAACAACCTGAACAATTTGTTTACCAATAAGGAGATTGTCAATAAGTTGGCCGACAACGAGGTGGCAAACCTCTTCGAGCAGGCTCCTGCCAACATCAACGATATCTACACCGCCTACTGTAACGTAACACCTGGTCGCGAAATCCCTGCACAGATTCAGGGACTCTACGACCACTATAAGACAATGGTTCCCGGTGCCAAGGCTGTGAACTTCGACATGTACGACATGAACGGAAAGAAGCTCACCCTCGCCAACCTGAAGGGCAAGGCAGTATATATCGACTGCTGGGCAACGTGGTGCGGACCATGCAAGGCCGAGACGCCCAACATGGTGAAGCTGTACAACCACTTCAAGAACGACAAGCGCATCCAGCTGGTGAGCATCTCTTTGGATAAGAACCAGGCAGCCTGGAAGTCGATGGTGAAGAAAGAGAACCTCAGTTGGCCACAGTATATCGTCAAGGGTGAGTTCGACTGTATGCTCTGCAAGGAGTATGGCGTCACCGGTATCCCCCGTTTCATGATGTTCGACAAGAAGGGCAACATCGTCTCGCTGGATGCCCCACGTCCCTCGGCGCCTGATATCATCGAGTGGATAGAAAGAAATCTGAATTAGTTGTATTTCAACTCTGATAGGATACATTTATCAAAGATAATTATCTGGTGCAAAGATATGGCTGTTTTGAAAGAAAAGTCGTATCTTTGCATCAAACTTTATCAATACACGAAGGGTATGCGAATACTGATTGTGAGCACAAGTGAGAAAACAGGGGGTGCCGCCTTGGCGGCAAACCGTTTGATGGAAGCCCTGAAGAACAATGGTGAGAAGGCAATGATGCTGGTTCGTGACAAGGAGACGGAGCAGATCAGTGTGGCCGCCTTGCCGTCCTCATGGTCTCTCCGCTGGCATTTCCTCTGGGAACGCTGGTGCGTGTACTGGCATCTCCGTTTCCACCGTGAGCATCTTTTTGACATCGATATCGCCAATAGCGGTTATGACATCACTCGTACCCGTGAGTTCCAAGAGGCCGACATCATCCATCTGCATTGGGTGAATCAAGGTATGCTCTCGCTGAATACCATCCGTAAGATCCTCGATAGTGGGAAACCTGTGGTATGGACGATGCACGATATGTGGCCAGCCACTGCTATCTGTCACCTCACGCTGGGCTGTAAGCGATACCAGAGCCGTTGCTCCCATTGTCCCTATCTTCCTGGCAGTGGTGGGGAGAATGATCTCGCCTCCCGGATCTGGGGTCGTAAGGAGCGGATGCTTCACGGTAAGAACATCCTTTTCGTAGCATGCAGCAGGTGGTTGGCTACCGAGGCGAAAAAGAGCGGACTGCTACAAGGACAGAAAGTGGTGAGCATCCCGAACCCCATCGATCTTCATGTTTTCCATCAGGAAGACAAGACTGCAGCGCGCCAACGTGCCGGTCTGCCCCTTGACAAACGTCTTGTACTGTTCGTATCACAGCGGGTGACGAACCAGAACAAGGGTATGTCGTATTTGGTGGAGGCCTGCAGGATATTCAACAGTCGGCATCCAGAGACGAGAGACAATACCGCGCTGGTGATCCTAGGCGGTCATGCCGAGGAGGTGACAGCACAGTTCGATATGCCTGTCTATCCTTTGGGATATGTCAACGACACCAAGCGTATCGTGGATATCTACAATGCCGCCGACCTTTTTGTGCTCCCTTCTCTTTCGGAGAACCTTCCCAATACCATCATGGAGGCGATGGCCTGTGGTGTTCCCTGTGTGGGCTTTAAGGTGGGCGGAATCCCCGAGGAGATCGATCATCTGAAAAACGGTTATGTCGCTGAATACAAGAATGCCGACGATCTGGCCCGTGGCATCCGGTGGATACTGGATGAGGCCAATCCCCAGGAACTTTCTGCCCATGCCATCGGGAAGGTGGCATCCACCTATTCGCAGCAGCGTGTAGCCCTTAAATACATTGAAGTATATAGTCAGGCTGCGGCCTATATCCACTACCGTCTATGATCAAGATCACTGTTATCACCATTACCTATAACGCCGAGGCTGTGTTTGCCCGTACCGCCGAGAGTGTGCTCAGGCAGAGTTATCCCCATGTGGAGCACCTGATCATCGACGGGGCATCGGGCGATAAGACCTTGTCGATGGCCTATGCCTATAAGATGCGCTCCGATGAGCAGCAGAACGGTCATGAGGTGCTGCTCACCTCCGAGCCCGATGAAGGGATCTATGATGCCATGAACAAAGGACTGAAACAGGCCACGGGTGACTACCTCGTTTTTATGAACGCCGGCGACAGCTTCCATGACGAGTTGGTGTTGCAGCGCATTGCCGATATGGCCACAGGGGATCCTATGCCCGCCGTGATCTATGGGGACACCGATGTGGTGGATGAGGAGGGGCAATTCCTCTATCACCGCAGGCTGTCACCACCGAAGATCCTCACCTGGCGCTCCTTCCGTCATGGCATGCTGGTATGCCATCAGGCGTTCTATGCCCGTGCGGATATTGCAAAGGGTATTGCCTACAACCGTCAGTACCGTTACTCGGCGGATGTCGATTGGTGTATCCGTGTGATGAAGGAGGCGGAGAAGCGGCAACTGCCCTTGAAGAATGCAGAGGCTGTCGTGGCCGATTATTTGGAGGAAGGGCAGACCACCCTCCATCACCGTGACTCGCTGAAGGAACGCTTCGATGTGATGCGCCGCCACTATGGCTTGTTCTCCACGGTGGTCATGCACATCTGGTTCATCTTCCGACGATTCCTTTAGGAGCAAGAACATACAGAAAACGGCCTTTAGGGCAGCAACCCTAAAGGCCGTTTTTCGATTCATCAAGACATTACTTCCGTTTGACGAAGTACTTCTGACCGTTCATGATGTAGATACCCGTCGGCAGGTTGAGGGGCTGTCCTGCACGAAGCACCAGCTGTCCCTTCATGTCATAGACATCATCTGTCACTGTCAGCAAAACAGGCAGTTCGATGTCCGTAGCGATGCCGTCCACGCCATCCACACTGATATAGATTGCCGACGGCTGTCCTGGGCCTACATTGAAGTAACCACGGAAACGTCCTATCGAGGCATCCTTGGAGGAGGTGACATGTACGATCTCCCTTCCTGGGAACTGATAGTATCCTGCATTGACAGGAACGGTAGTATTGGAGTAGGTTCCATAGAACGTCACTCCACTCATCGTCACACCGGGAACGCCGGAGGCAGGTGTCTCTACAGACGTACCGTTGATGCGATACACGGCGAGACGCGAATCCTTTGTCACGATGTCGCTGTTGTTCTCGATGGTGCCGACCTTGATGATATAAGGCACGTTGGGCAGCATCTCGTCAACCGTTGTAAACGACATCTTCCCTCCGGCATAGCCAGTCAGTTCTGCCACCTGTGTCCCTTCTCCGAAGACAGCCTCGGGGTCAGGGATAGAGCATGGCACGCAGAGGGTGTTCCAGAGTCCCTTCTGGAAGGTACGCTGCAAGGTGACGTTCGCATGATCGATAGCCATGGGCTCATAATCGACAGTCTCACGAAGCACCACTCTGTCGGGGGCGAGACTACGGAAGTTCACTTTGATCTCGTCGTTGCCCGTCACCCGATAGTGGAGGGTGTTGGCGGTGACCAACTCACCTTTCGAGACGATTCCCTCGTAAGCGTAGCCTTCACCGACAAGGGCCTTCAGATCGAATTCGGTACCATACTCGTAGATGCCCGTTGCCAGGTTAAACGTGCCGCCCGCCATGTCGTAGTCCACCGTGATGTTGTATTTCTTCGGTTTGAAGACTGCACGGAGGTTATAGACTTTGTTCATCTCCACATTCACGGGATTCTCGTCGGAGAACCTCTCAATCTGGCTCTCTGGAATCTGAGTGCCAGCAGCCCGTCTTCGTGCCAGAGAGGGAGTGGGGGCTGTCACCTCGTCGAAGTTATTATCCGTGACACCCCAATAGCTAAACTCATAGCCCTCCTCAGGTGTGGCAGTCATGCTTACGGTAGTACCATAATTGGTAGAGCCACTGTTGGCATCCTCACTGGTAGCCACATTACCCTCTTGAATAGAAGGCCATGGAGCCACGTTGTAGGGTACAAGTCCGCCCTTGAAGAGCAGCCAACTGACTTGGCGTCCGTTCTTTCCTGTGAAGTTCTCATTGTCGAGGATATCATCGGTCTTCACCTGCAGCACATAGAATCCGTTCCTGCTCACGTCACTCATGTTCAGCTTATAAGTGGTGTTGTCATCAGAAGCCGGCGTGATGGTAATATCCGATGTCTGCTTTTCACCCTCATAGCGCAGAAGGACGTCAGTACGATCGAAGGTAGTGGGATCAATGGGCTTGTTGAACGTCACGGTGAGTTCGTCAAGTACATCAACAGCGATGTCGTTGCCCTGTGGAACGGTCTTGATACTCTCCACCTCGAGACGGTTCACCGGTGAGGGCTCGAATTCCACTTCAAAGATATAGTCTTGTCCGGCTTCACCTGCTGGACAGTTCGCGAGAGGCACCACCATGTGCAGCTTATCATCGCGGAGAGGATCAGTGCCGTCCACCATGGTGTACTGCGTTTGCCAGAAGTTTGCCAGATCGACATCCGCCCATGAGCCGGTAGCAGGATCCATCATACGGGCAGCGATGAGCCCGCCATTACCCATGGTAGGATCAGTCATGTTCGTGTAAGCCCACAGTGAGGTGGCTTCCTTTTTCTCATGAGCTGCATGGATGGTGATACGGAACTTGAATCCCTCTATCCACTGCACCACGGTATTTCCTACGAATGCCTCGATGGGTTCGTAAGTTCCGTCACTCTTGTAGAGACGGTCGGGATATTCACTCGTTGAGGTCGTCAGTCCGTCATTGACAGCCCATCCATGCAACGGCTTTTCATCACCGTTGGGAACATTGACACTGTGGATCAGTTCATGGATGGTGGCCTTGTTGATGAGGGAGAGGTCGGGGTTCCCGTAGCTCGTCACATGATTCACCTTCACATCGTAACTGTTGAAATGTCCGAGTAGTGAGGAGGTGAGACCCCATGTAGCATAGCTGCTCTGACCCGCTGGGATGTCGCCGAACTGTGTGGCGATGGTGGAGTCGAGTGCCAGGGTGAGGTCACCACCGTTGAGCTGTGAGCTGATGATATTGAAGTCAACGAGCAGTCCTTTCTCGTTCTCAACGATCTTCGGCTGATTCGTGAACATACGGATATTGGTGGCATCGCCCTTACCTTTATTATGGATGAGCACGGTGAACTCTGCCGGCACGATGGGTTCGATCACATCCTTGGTGAGTGGATTGTCACCGTAGATGTCACGTTGCATGAAATAGGTCAGGTCAAGCTCCGGTGAGGGTTTCACCTGCAGGGAGACAGGCATCAGCTCACGCACTTGTACGACACCATCGGCATCGGTGAAGTAGATGGTTCCTCCGAACGACCATGTCGTGAGCGAGTCGGGGGCCGCATACTTCGTGGGGATAAAGAGGATGGTTGCCGTACCCGTTGCTCTCGGACCCAGTCGCCACGGTCCTTCCACTCCTCCCTCAAAGCCTTCGATACTTTCAAAGTTGATCTGGAACTCATGTCGGGTAGCCTCTTTGTTGAGAAGGTCTTTCACCAACACGTTGAGCTCGATGTCGGTCAGATCATCGTCAAGACTATTATTAATAGTCAGTGTGCCGCGGAACGCCTGGCGTGTCATGACCAGTTTCTGGTCAATCTCGAGTTTCACGGAAGCACAGGAGCCTGTCCCCTTGTTCTCGTAGAAATCAAGCAGATCCTGATTGGCACTGGCGTAGAGACTCTCCCAGGAGTCGAATCCTTTCATGATCATATCATTGCGGCAGGAATCGATACGGTTGATGATTTCGCTCATCTTCTCCATATTGAAAGTCTCGGTACCGTCGCTATACTCCGGATGGAAGGTGTTGATCCAGCAGCGCAGATATTTGCGGAAGCTGAAGTCGTAGAAATTTTCACTGGAGTTGTAACAGTAACTGAGTACATTCAGAGCACCGCCAGTCAACGGATCAGTAATAGTCGATGGCTCATTCCAGTTGCTGTTGACGAGTGACACTAATTGCTCGGGATTGCTTTCCAGCGAGTTGATCAGATTGGTGAAATCATCCACTTTCTGATGGAAAGCCTCCGTTTGCTTGAGGGTAGCCTCGTGAGCATTCGCCAAGACTTGCTCATCAAGATCCAGGAAGGAACTGACGCGCATGGTATAGGGAGCCATCTTCATCAGATAAGAGCGCAGATAGGAATTGTTAGGGAAGTCCTTATAGAGATCGGCGAAATAGGCTGCATCGTGAACGGGTTCAGAGGTTACGCTTGGTGTATTGGCAGCCCGTCGTGTACGACGGGTACCCGAAGGCGAATCATATTTGCCGTTCATCACGTCGTTCCATATCGTACCGATACCCCATCCCCCATTCCATGCATCTTGAAAATCACCAGTGACATCATCAACCCAGTCTTTGAGCAGTTTCTTGGGGTTATTGTCCTTCACCAATTTCTTAATGACTTTTTTTGTTTTATCTGTCCATGAGTCACCTCCGGTAGCAATATCGACATATTCATCGATATCACCGATTTTATCACCTCCTGGTATTTTGGGAATGAAATTTGATATGGCGCAAAGCATATCAATGATACCCTGGTTGACGCGATACTCTTTGAACTGCAGGCGCTGGTAGCCATTGCCACCCATGCCGCCGAAGCCGTTTCCGTCGCCTCCGCTGCCGCCCCATGAGCCTCCACTACCACCACAAGGACTTGTACCGTCGGCATGCTTGCGGATAAAGTTCACGGTCTGGGCGATATAGGCGTGCTTGTGGTCACTACCACAAGGCCATTCAAAGTTTGCAGAGGCACTGCCGCTGCAAGGAACGCCCGATGAGGACGAAGCGCGCCTTCGTGCCTGCTGGCTTTGACTGTCGGCATTACGAGTAACCCTGACGGGAATGACGTAACTTTGCTGTGCTCCGACAACAACGCCTTCGAATTCCACCAGAGGGGTAAAGGTGAAGCCTTCTACCTCCGGCAGTTGCAGGTTGGTATTCTGGGCAGCGATGAGTCCTTCGTTACGCAGGACTACATTAAACATGACAGACTTCCCATACCCTATCTCCTCAAGATAGATGCTGTCGGGCAATGTCATGATGATGACGGGCACTGGCACTTGTGTTTCGAAAGTGACAGTGGTGACGATGTCGTACTCATCTTCCACCTCGGTCTCCACCACATCCCAGTTCATGGATACGGCCTGATAAGAGATGGTAGCCATGTGATCGGTAATCGTACTGGGTGAGACGACCACGTTCTGACGGTAGCTGTCGTGCTTGGCTGCTGTGACATATACCTGATAGTAACCCTCAGAAATATCTTCAAAGGTAGCATATCCGTCAGTGTCGGAAGTGCCAGTCTGCAGGTTCGCCCCCGTGTTGTAATCCTTCAGGTTCACCGTGGCTCCCGCTACATAGGGCTTATTGCCGTCCTTGTCGCCATAAATGGTAGCCTCATCACGAACCCTGACACGCAATGTTCCCTTGTTCTCACTGACAGTCTTCAGATTGAAGTTCACACGTACGCCGTTGCCGTTTTCACAGTTGATGGCAAAAGCACCGCTCTGCTCCAGATTCACGTCTAAGCCTTCAGCATTCAAACGCAGGATCACCGTAGTGCTGTCTCCTTGTTCCATTGAAGGCAGTTCTGCAGGTGTAGTAAGCGTGATGAGTTTGCCCAGGCCTGAAGGCAGGTCGATGGAGATCTTTCCAGTAGCCCCTTCGCCTCGGTTTGTAAGGATCAGCGGGTAGTTGCGCGGTGTGGTGTTCGACACGTTGGTGCGGATGTTTGTCTCACTCAGCACCAGTTCTGCCGATCGTTGCGTGGTGTAGCTCCATGTGTTGACAGAGAGGGTGGCTCCCTCATCGGAACTGAGCACAAACTGGATCTGCTCGTAGTTGCGACCTTTCGTGAGATAGCGTCCGGTGATGGTATATTCAAGTGCTGCCACCCCATTGGCAGGGAGTGTAGCTATAGGTGTCACGCTGATATCATAATTGTCAGTATCACCGGTAAAGGTAGCCCTGATATTGTGCAGAGGCACGCTGGTGACATTACGCAGAGGAATAGAGTAGCTCTTGGCCTCACCTTTATACAAATCATGAGAAACGTAATTGGTTTCAGCTCGCTCCATACCATACACTTCAAAGGAGCCCAAGGTATCACTGAGGTTCTCACCAGGATTACATGCTCCTACTGAGAATGATCCCTTATAGCCGGCAGGTATGCCATACTTTGCACTGAACGAGCCTGAGGCATCTGTTGTCACAGGAATAGCAGTGCGGCTGTCATGATACACCACGTAGATCTCTGCCGGATGTACGCTGGTTGTACCATTGATAGCCGTGCTACTACCTGTGATGAGCACCGAGTCGCCTTCGTTGTAGATGTTCTTATCGGTCTGTGCAGTAAAAGAGAACAGACTTGTAACGTTGAGACTAACGCTTTCCGAAGTGTTGTTAACAGTCATCAACTCACTCAGTTTAGCGTCAGGGTTGATGACGGCACTGATGGTATAAACACCGGGAACATCGATGGCGGGAGGAGTCAGCGTGAAGGTTTTGGTTGCCCCTTTAGCGATACTTTCAGATGTGGTATAGGAAGTCCACTCCGTACCGTTCTTCCATACTTTGATGGCAGTACCAGTCGGTAATTCGGCAGCACCTATATTCTTCACGTTCAATGTCAGTCCTACCTGTTCACCCATGTTGATTTCGTTCTTGGCCAGTCTGATGCTTTCAAAGGCACCGTCGGGTAGGGTCCGGTCAGAGATGAGCAGCCAGCAGGATCCCGTACTGAAGTTGGGAGCCCGCGCTATGACGCTCACGGTACGATCGCCTTCTTCCAGATCGTTACCTAATGCCTTGAAAGGAACTTCAACACTGGATCTGCCCGCAGGAATCGTCACGGAGTTGCTGAAACTAACATCCGTAGCATCGCTCTCAAGCGTTACCGTCAGGGCATTGGCGGTGTCGGTGTTCCGTGAGATAATCAGGTTACATCCTGTTTCGTCTCCTTCAAGAATTGTAGGCTTGCTGGTAGTCAGCGTCAGTGTAGGACCATCGTCATCGGTGATCGTTATACTGTCAGTCACCACCGACTGGCGGTCACCGATAGAAGAACAGTTACAGTCTGTGATATAGACGGCGGCACGGATATGTACCAGTCGGTCACCATCCATTGTGGCATTATCGCGCACACCCAAAGGGAAGTTCACCGTTGTGGTACCTGCGGGCATGGTGATGGTTTGTACACTATAGTAGATGTCGTTGTTCCCGTCGTCGGTCAGCTTGATGGTGATCTTATTATCGGTTACCTCACTGCGGGTGATGGTGCCATAGATAGCCTGCGGCCCGCCAGCCTCGCTCACGGTCTTGGGTGTGAGTGTCATCTGGATGGCCGGCATGTCATCATCATGGAGCATGAATAAAACCTCGCCGGTAGAGTGATGTTCGGCTGTACCACTCAGTCTGATGGAGAGATCATTGGCAGGATTCTTATCTTGGATAACCGGGATATTGATCGTTGCCGATGTGGCTCCTTCCTCAAAGACCACCCGTTGTGGCAGTTTGAAGCGTTTCTTCTCCTCGATGTTCAGATAGACAGCGAGTTGTCCAGGATAGTAACGCTGAGGAACGCTCACCGTCAGTTGTATGGTTTCCCCTTCGGTGTAGTCTGACTTGTCGGTGGTGAAGGTGAGCGGAATCAGGTCATTCTCCTCGATGCGCACACTGTCGATGACGGTTTCATAGCCATTGTTCTTGTCATTGTTGACAATCACAGCTACCATTTCATCGATATTGATATCTTCGTTGTCAACAGCATAGACATAGAATCCCACGCGGTTGGAGTTACGTCCGAAGGTGATGTTGCCATTGTCTGAGAAACGGATACGTGTGGTGTTTCCACTTTTATCGGAGGAAATGGCCTTGAACGTCTGACTCTCGCTGGTGTCACCTGTACGTTGGAGTTCACAATAGTAGCCGCCGGTACTGTTCTCAGAAATCGCATTCTTATTGACCGTCAGGAGGAGCTGCTTCCCCACTCGGAGGTTATATCCGCTGGTATAGGCAGTATTGTTACCTTGCTGCAGAGAAATCTCACCACAGTCGGCTGCAGGGATCAGCTGTACCACAGGACGACAGTTACCGCTGATGCCCGGTATATCAGAGAGCGTGGCCGTGAAGCTACGGTCTGCTGAGGCCCCCACGGCGAGTGTTCCTTCGAAGGCGGTAGTCCCAACGAGCACACGGGTGCCCTGTTCATTCTCAAGGAACAGTTTCTCGGTCCAGCCAGCTTCGGTAGCCAAATCTCCGATGTTGTCCACAGTCCATGTAAAATCAATGTTATCACCAGGATTGACCAGTGTCTTGTTGACCGTCACATTCTTTGGAACGATATCAGGACGCGGTATGGTCTCGATAGTGAGAAGGCCATTGGTCTGGTTTGTCTTGATGTTTGTTCCGAGTCTATCGGAAAGGATCGTCTTGTCGTTCACCAGATAGATAGGCAGCTGAACACCGTTCTGCAGGGTGTTGGGCAGTGTCAACTCCATGTTGAGGAGTTCACCCTGGCTACCGCTGATCTTCTGGTTCTCGGCATTGAAGATGATGATACGGTAGCGGCGGTAGTTAATTGAGCCAACGCCCTCCACGTTGTACCACTGGTTTCCCATGTCACGCACAGACATCTGATGGTTGGCGGCACGTAGCTTAGAGAGCGTGATGTTGAAATCATCACCCGTCTTGTTAATCTCATAGGGCACATCAATCTCGAACTGCACACCCACGATATCGTTGCTGTTGTTGAGTTCCACAGGCAGCGATAAGGTCTTCCCTGCTGGATAGGTGATGTCAGGGATACGCAGAATATTGGTATTGGTCTGCGCCTGCACACCTGTCATGATGCAGCACAGGACAAACGCCCAGAAATATCTCCATTCTTTCATAGTGCTATCGTATTTTTGTTATTTTTTGATCTTGAATTGCTCGTTGCCAATTTGGATGATATAAGTTCCTGCTGGCAGACGTTCGAGTTGCTGCTGTACAGAACCGGAGCCTACCCGCTGTCCGTCGGTCGTAAAGATCATCCCTTCTGCATCGGCAGGCAGTTGGCTACCGCTGATGCCAGTAGCAATAACCTCGATGACAGTGTTGAGATATTGAGCTTCCGGATCAGCCATCCTCACATCGGTAACGGCAGATCCTGCGGGTAATCCTTTCAATAGGGCATGACAGCCTTGTGGCAGGTACTGTCCGTCAAAGCTGCAGATAATGATCTTCACTCCACCTGGCACGTTATGTGCGCTGATCGAGAATCCCTTGGGTAGCCCAGTTCCTCTGACAATGTCCGATTCGCGTGCTCCAACGATCGTGAACTGCAATGCAGCCACATGGTCGTTGTTGTTCAGCAGGAGTGCCCCGTTGTCCAAGACAACAGTATTGTTAGGCACAAGCATCGTTGCCCCACTACGTGTGGAACGAGCCAGTGCGGGCGACGAACCTGTCTGCTCAAGGATATGGTTGATGTTCAGCACTGCATCGCGGATGTCAATCACTTTGTCAAGGTTCTCGTCGGCAGCCGAATAGTTGAAGGTTGAACCATTGGGCTTACTGTCGTTCATGGCGAAATAGATCACGTTCTGCAGGTCGGCCACATCCACATCGCTGTCACCATTGATGTCACCATCGGTCCAGTCGAAGACGAAGATGGTGGGATTGTTGTTTGTCGGACGGTAGTTGTTATAGCTGTCCATCGACATGGCTATGGGCACGCCCTTAGGTGCTTCGAAGTATTCGCCGCTCTGCGTGGAGAGATTCCACTGAGCTGTGGCATTAGCACGGCGCAGGGCTACACGTCCCCTACTGATACCGTTATTGGTATTGGGATAGATATAGTAAAGATAGTTGTCGTTCAGGTTATAGTCCTGGTTGTCGTGACGGTAGGACTGCAGTGTGTTGAACGCAAAGTCGAAAGGTTCTCCGAGTGTCACCTCGATGGCTGGTTGTTGGGTTGTAACCACAGGCACCTTGGTGTGATAGTCGAGGAACTGTGAGCCATACTGGAAATTAGAAAGTGTGAGTTTCTCTTTCGAGATAGGCTCTGAGATGGCAGTCAGACGGTTGTAGGCCACGTAGAGTTTCGTTACGTTAGGCAGCTTCGAGGCAAAGGGATACAGGTCGCCTGTGAACTGGTTACCCGTGAGGTTCACCTCGTTCAGTTTTGCGTTGACGAAATTCTCTGGTAACAGCGTACCAAGATCACCGTCAATCTGGTTATCTGAGATGTTCAGTGTCTGCAGGCGCACCAAGGTGAACACCTCATGACTGAGTGTTCCTTTCAGTCCTTGTGCCGACAGGTCGATAGAGGAGATATAATCGCCGTCGAAAGTAACACCATACCACTTACCCACGGAGCGATGGTTATTGGTGAGGTCCCAAGGTTGATTCCAATTGGCACCGTCAAGTTGCTGGTAGAGGGCTTGCATCACGGCGAAGTCTTCTTCTGCTAATACGTCGCCTGTATAGAATGTCTCGATGCTCCCGAAGTCTTTCCACACGTTGGCGACCTGATACTGACTCAGGGCATCTTCAGGCACCTGCAGCGTACATGCTGTGTAGTAAGGAGCATACGAGCTGTTGATGCCCGGAGGTGTTCCGGCAAAGACACGCAGTGTTCTCAGGTTGCTGCAACCATAGAAGTAGCTGAAATCGGAAACCTGTGTATAGCTCATGTTGCGACCCATGTAGGCTGCGGTGAGCTGCATACAGTTCTGGAATACGCGTTCCTGCATGGTGGTCACGCTGTTGGGAATGCGCACGACGGTGAGTGCCGTGCCCTCGAAGGCATATCGTCCGATGGTGGTCACCGTCTCGGGGATGTCGATGCTTGTCAGTCCTGACATGAGGAAAGCACGTTCACCAATCTCTGTAAGTGATGCTGGCAGGCTGATGTTGGTGAGCGATGTGCACTTACCGAATGTCCAGCCTGGGAGGGTTGTGAGCCCATCGGGCAGGTTTGCCAATGCCAGTTTGTCACATTCGTAGAACATGTCTGTTCCGAATGTGGTGGGAACAGCGGTGAAGGTGATGGCCGTGAGCCCCGACCCTCTGAAAGCATCGTTACCCATGCTGGTCAGTGTGGCGGGCAAGGTGAGCGTGGTGAAGGCCTTGCAATTGCGGAATGCCGAGCTGCCTATGGTCTGCAGGTTGGCAGGCAGAGCGGTGAGAGCCAGTGATGTGCAGTCGAAGAAAGCATCATATCGTATCTCGGTGATGTTGTCGCTGAGTGTGAGGGTGGCCAGCATCGGACAGCCGCGGAAGGCACTCTCGCGAATGGTCGTGATGCCGGCTGGTATGTTGACGTTAGTGAGCACTGGACAGTCGCGGACGAAACCATTAGGCACATAGCTGATGCCTGTGGGTACGTTGATGCTCGTCAGCTGTTGGCAGTAGGCGAAGGCGTTGTAGCCTATCTCTGTGATGCTGTTGGGAAGTGTGACGGTCTGAAATGCCGTGTTTCTGAACGCTTCGTTGCCAAGGGTGGTCAGTGTTGACTGGTTGTAGTTGCACTCACTGAGCACTTTACAGTTCCCGAAGGCAAGATTACCGATAGAGGTGGTACCTTCGGCGAGTGTCACACGCTCCAGGTTGTCACATTGATAGAACAGTTGTTCGGGCACTGCCGTGATAGCTGCGGGCAACGTCATCTCGATGAGGGCGTTGCAGTCTTGGAAAACATACTTGCCCAATGTGGTGAGTGACGAGGGCAGCTGGTTGAACACAGCGATGTAGTTTTCTTTGAAGGCCCAGTCGCCAATGCTCTTCAGTCCTTGGTTAAACGTCACCGAAGGGATTACATAGCAGTGGTTGAACGCATCGGGTCCAATGGTTTCCAGTCCATCAGGGAATGTCAGTGCCGTAGCCAATTGATTGTCATTATAGAAAGCCTCTTGTCCAATGGTCGTCAGCGAGGCTGGAAGATTGAACGTTGTCAGCACATCGCACTGACTGAAGGCGCCTTTCCCGATTTCGGTTACACCATCGGGAAGAATGATTGTCTCTAACTGATTACATTCGTAGCACATCGATTCAGGGATGGCGGTGATTGACTCAGGCAGGGTGATCGATGTGATGCCCGTTTCCCGAAAAGCCTCTTTGCCGATACTCGTCGGAGCGGTGGGCAGCGTTAGGTCGGTGAGATTCGTACAATTGTAAACGGCATATTCGTTGATAGTCGTAGCAGAGGCAGGGAGCACGAGGCGCTTCAGCTGTCTCATGTTGTAGAACATGTACTTTCCCACCACGTTCAGTTCTGTGTTGAAGCTTCCTTTGTAGCTGTCTTGAGTCGGTTCGGTGGTATTGTAAATCCATGCATGGTAACTGTCACCTCCGGCCACAATCTGGGCTTCGCCGAGGTCGAGTTCATTGAGAACCGTCATATGATGATGTATATAGTCGATGTCGCTACCGTTGATGGGACCGCTCACCTTCAGTTTCATCACATTCCTCACGTTGCCTTGCTGTTCCACCTTCTCTTGCAACTGTCCGCCACCCGTGGTAATCACGATGAAGTTGGTGGTGTTACCCAATTCAACGATGCGGTATTGTTTCGTCGTCGCATTATTTAAATAAGTATTCAAATAGTCAGAAGGCACAAAGATGATCACATCACTATTTGCACTGAATCCAGAGGGCACCGTGGCTCCCATGAAGGTGATGCTGTTCAGCGTGTCGTAGTTGAAGGGATTGGAGCCAAAACTGGTCAGCGCGGTGCCAAAAGTGATGTCGTGTAGTGCAGTGCAATGAGCAAAAGCATATCCACCCACCGTTGTCACACCGTTGCCAATGGTGGCAGTGGTCATGTGCTCATTGTTTTGGAAAGCTGAATAGCCGATGGAGGTGACACTGTTGGGAATATCCATCGAGAGCAAGTCGCATGATTGAAAGGCGTAATTGCCAATGGTCTGCAGCTGACTGTTGAAGGTCACCGACTGGAGTGAGGCATTGCCTTGGAAGGCACTGGCACCTATTGAGGTGACGTTTTCTCCAAGTGTGAGACTTGTCAGGCGGGTATTTTGGAATGCGCTTTCCCCAATGGTCTCCACATGCGTTCCGAGCACCAGCTCGGTCAGTGCCTGACGACCATCGTAGAAACTGTTCGGGATTGTCTTCATGTCTAATTCCATGTGTTGGATGTTGTCGGTATAGGAGAAACAACTGCTACCCCATGATGACAAACCGGCGGAACGGATCACCAGCGATGTCAGATTCCCACAATAGTTAAACGCCCATCCTCCCACCGTGGTCACCCCCGTGCCGATGGTGACGGAGGCAAGGTCGGGGCAAGAAGAGAACGCACTACTGCCGATAGAGGTGATGGTGTTGGGAATGGTGACAGCGGTGAGCCCTGTCGATCGGAAACAGTTGTCAGGGATGGCGGTCAGTTTGCTATTGAAGGCCACCGATTGGAGTGATGTGTTATCTTGGAAGGCACCGGCACCTATCGAGGTGACGTTTTCTCCCAGTGTGAGACTCGTCAGTCGGGCATTCTTAAATGCTTCACTTCCAATGGCCTCCACATGTGTCCCGAGCACCAGCTCGGTGAGTGCCTGACGGGCGTAGAAACTGTTCGGGATCGTCTCCATGTCCAGTTCCATGTGCTGGATGTTGTCGGTATAGGAGAAGCAACTGCTACCCCACGATGACAAATCAGCGGAACGGATCACCATCGAAGTCAGACTCCCACAGTAGCTAAACGCATATCCTCCCACCGTGGTCACACCCGTGCCGATGGTGACGGAAGCAAGGTTGGAGCAATTATAGAACGCGCTGCTGCCGATGGAGGTGATGGTGTTGGGGATGGTGACAGAGGTGAGCCCTGTATGATTGAAACAATTGTCAGGGATGGCGGTCAGCTTGGTGTTAAAGGTCACCGACTGGAGTGAGGTGTTGTCTTGGAAGGCACTGTTGCCTATCGAGGTGACATTTTCTCCAAGTGTGAGACTTTCCAGACCGGCACTTTGGAAGGCGTTATTCCCTATGGTCTCCACATGTGTCCCGAGTACCAGCTCGGTGAGTGCTTGACGGGCGTAGAAACTGTTCGGAATCGTCTTCATGTCCAGTTCCATGTGCTGGATGTTGTCTGTGTAGAAGAGACAATTGATACCCCACGTCACATCGGTAGCGCTGACAATGAAAGACGTGAGCTTGGTACAATAGTAGAAAGCATAGTCGCCAACGGAGGTGATATGGGACGGGATGACCACCGACACCAGGTTGTCTCGATTTGAGAGGGAACCGCCCACGGCTGTCACTTGATGTGTGTTGCCACTACCATCGGTCACTTCGTCTGCAATGATGATACGGCCTGCCTTCGCAGCGTCCGCACTATAGCTGTCCACACCCGTGAAGGTGGCATTGCCTGTTGCTTCGGTATAGCTATAGATGAGCTGGTTGCCGTTGGCATCGGCCACAACCACGTTGTCAGCCAGGGCAGCGTTCCAGGCACACCCGAAGCACAAAAGCAAGAGGCTACGGAATAATTTGTTTTCTCTTTTCTTCATATCTGTATTCGTTATGTTTTTATAATTTGTCTTGAAGTTTTATCATGTGGTAAAGACTTATGTGCAAAAATAATTAAAAAGAAGGATCCCTCTATATTATATAATGACTATTTTCTCTCAAAATCGGAATTTCATTCTTTTGAGAGGCCGTTTTCAAAATATATTACTTATCTTTGCCGAAGTAAATAAGGAAAATATGTTACATGCCATTGTTTCCGTTTTACCCATGCTGGTATGCCTGTTTTGGAGCGTGGTGCTTTTCTTTGAAGTCATTTCAAGAAGGCGTGACCATGCTCGTATTTGGCTGTTTCTCTTTATGTGCACCGCCACCTTGTTGTATTTAGGGCATGCTGCCTACTTCAATCACTGCAAAACCGGAATTGAAATCTACGACACGATGTATGTCACATGTAATCTGGCTGTGTACCCCCTTTATTATGAATATGTCAGGGCGCTGACAGCGACGAGTCGCTCCTTCCCCCAACGTCATCATCTGTGGCTTCTGCCGGCATTATTGGGCGGTATAACGGTAGGGGTGCTTTATCTGTTGATGGACAATTCGCAGATACAGATGTTCGTGGACTACTATCTCTATGATAATCACATGGTATGGAATAGTGGACTCGTCACTTGCCAGTCGGTAGTGCATCACATGCTGAAAATATGGTTTGCCCTGCAGATTATTCTGCTCCTTGGAATAGAACTGCGCATGATCCGACGGTACAACCAGCAACTCGACTTGTTCTATTCCGACAGTGAGCAGCGATCGTTGGCATCCGTAGCAGTTATGTTGAAACTACTCTTACTCGTTTCCATCATTTCATTTGCATTCAATATGATCGGACGATCCTATTTCTCTGAATCTACATGGACATTGATGGTGCCCTCATTGCTTTTCTCTGCCCTTCTCTTTGCTTTAGGCTATTTAGGTTCTCACCGTCCGTTCACGATCGATGAAATCCTTTCTGCCAAGGTATCGGAGGAGAATGATGTCACCGAAGATACGGCACACATAGAGGAGGCAACCACAGAACAGAATAAGAAGAACACTGTGAAATTCGAGGAACTGGCTTCGAGAATCACATCCCTCATGAAAGATGACAAAGTCTATCTCCGACCGGATCTTAACCTGATAGACCTGGCACAGATGCTGAACACCAACCAGAAATATGTCTATATCGCTTTCAGCACAGTGCTCAACATCAAGTTTTCCGAATATGTCAACCGCCACCGCGTTGAGCATGCCTCCCGTATCCTGCAAGAAAACCCCGGCCTGAAACTGGAAGAAGTAGCTCTGAAGTCGGGCTATACGTCACCTGCCACCTTCTACCGTAACTTCAAACAGTTACTCGGATGCACTCCCAAAGAGTTCTTGGAGAAATCGAAAGGACAGGTAACATGATCTCTTATCTTTGTGGCACTTCATCTCACAATCATTGCTTTCTGTTGTCAAGAAAATTCGCAAATAATTAAGGATTGCAAAAATAGTATAATTGAAGGAAAAAGGGGATGCTGAGGCTTTCTGACAGTGTCAAATTCTGCCTTTTTGTGCAAGTAAAGTCTCATTACATTCAAAATAGAGTCTCATTTGCATCAAAGTAGAGTCTGTTTTCTGGGAAATCAGACTCTACTCGCATCAAAAAAACGGTCTTTTCATCACCTGAGAATACTGTTTTCACCTTCAAAGAACTATGTTTTGGGACACTAAAAACGTTGTTTTCGCAAACCAAGAAAACTGGAAATTGCTAATGCTTTCATTATCAACACTTTACCAAATTGTGCCATTTTGCCGTTTTTCCCACCAAAAGGGCGGTTGATGCTCCTAATGCCCTTATTTTGTGTTAAGTGAAGTTAATTTGTCAAGATCGTTCAATTTTTTAACTAATGGATCTCTTACAATAATATTGATCCCTCACTCTTTTATAGTAACTTTTCGCTTGACAAGCGCGAAGTTACTCCGTCTCAGAAAAAAGAAAAAAGATTCTTTGTTTTGCGTTCAACTATTTCGTAACTTTGACTTCGTCGAAGCTACTCGGTTTCTGAAATGATAAGAAAAACAAGCTTTCCTTTTGCATTTCGCTCGACTTTTCGTAACTTTGGATAAGTTACTATGCACTCGGCAAAAAAACAAATGAATTTGTTTTGTTCTGCTCTCGTTTTTTGTAACTTTGCGCTTTACAAGCACGAAATTACTCGGTCTCAGCAAAAAAAGAAATAAGTTTCTTTGTTTTGCGTTCGACTTTTCGTAACTTTGCAACATCATCAATACTCGTTATTATGGCAAAAGTATATCAATTCATGGCAAACGGCTTCGAGGATATCGAGGCACTGATACCCGTAGATGTGTTGCGACGTGGTGGCGTTGACATTCAAACCGTGAGCATCACAGACAGTAATATCGTGACATCGGCACACGGCGTACAGATGGTGACCGACTTGACATTTGACGAGGCGGATCTTTCTGATGCCGATCTGCTGATGCTCCCCGGCGGTATGCCCGGAGCTACCAACCTGAATGCCCACGAAGGACTGAAGAAAGCATTGGTGGCGCAGGCTGAGGCGGGAAAGATGGTGGCTGCTATCTGTGCTGCTCCCTTGGTGCTGGGCGGCTTAGGCATTCTGAAAGGCAAGCGTGCCACCTGCTATCCCGGCTTCGAGCAGACCTTAGACGGTGCTACTTATACCGCCGACCTATGGACCATCGACGGGAATATCATCACAGGTGAAGGACCGGCAGCTGCTCTGCCCTATGCCTACTCGCTGCTGGCACTTTTAGTCAGTGAGGAGAAAGCCGCCGAAGTGGCAGAGGGCATGCGCTACCTGCATCTGATGGAGGCAAGGATGATGTAAGGACAGTGCTATGGACTTTGCGATTATTTTAGCTGGAGGTAAGGGATTGCGCATGGGAACGGATATTCCGAAGCAATTCCTGCCTATCGGAGGCATGCCTGTGCTGATGCGTACGATACGTCGGTTCCATGAGTATGATGCCTCCCTGCGTATCATCCTCGTACTGCCTAAGGCACAGCAGGACTATTGGATACAGCTGTGCGAGAAGTATCAGTTCGAGGATGACTATGCCGTGGCGGATGGCGGGGCTACACGTTTCCACTCCATCAAGAGCGGACTCCAGCTTATTCCCGATGAAGAACAGGGGGTGGTGGCGGTGCACGACGGCGTGCGCCCCTTCCCTGCGGTGGAAGTGATACACGACTGCTATGAAGCTGCACGACAGACAGGTGCGGCCATCCCCGTGATTCCTGTCGTGGAGACTGTCAGAAAACTGGAATCAGAGCATTCCCATACTGTACCCCGCGATCATTACCGTTTGGTGCAGACACCGCAGGCCTTCGACATCCAACTTCATAAAAGAGCCTATGCTCAGGAGTATAACGACGGTTTCACCGATGATGCATCGGTGGTGGAGAGCTTAGGACATCCCATCACCCTGGTGAACGGTAACCGTGAGAATATCAAGATTACCACTCCTTTTGACCTGATTGTGGCCGAGGCGATCCTCAGCACACTTCCATAGGCTTCTCCTCATTTTTCATCTCTCATCTCTCATCTCTCATCTTTCATCTTTTATCTTAAACGATGTACGACATTCTCCATCAAGATATCCAATACATCCCGGGCGTGGGACCCAAACGGAAGGAGATACTCAGCAAGGAACTGGGTATCACTACCGTTGGCGATCTGCTGGAGTACTACCCGTATAAATATGTGGATAGGAGTAAGATATACAAGGTGAGCGAACTGTCGGGAGAGATGCCCTTTGTGCAGATCAAAGGGAACATCCTCAGCTTTGAGGAGTTTGACATGGGACCGCGGAAGAAAAGGGTGGTGGCCCACATGACCGATGGTACAGGAATCGTTGACTTGGTGTGGTTCATGCATGCCCAGCAGATCACCAAGAACTACAGGGTGAACACTGAGTATGTCGTCTTCGGCAAGCCCACCATTTATAATGGCCGTTACCAGTTTGCTCATCCAGAGATGGAGAAAGCCGCTGATATCCAACTGTCGGAGATGGGAATGCAACCCTATTACATGACTACCGATCGGATGAAGAAAGCGGGTATCACCTCACGTACTGTGGAGAAGATCACCAAGAGTATGCTGGAACGTCTCACAGAGCCTTTGCCCGAGACATTGCCCCCCTTTATCGTGAACCGACTGCGCCTGGTATCCCGAGACACGGCTTTCCGACATATCCACTACCCCAAGACTGCCGATGAGATGAGTCATGCACGGGTACGACTGAAGTTCGAAGAGCTGTTCTACGTGCAGCTGAACATCGTGCGCTATGCCAGTGATCATCGCAGGAAATTCAGAGGGTATGAGTTCCGGCATGTGGGTGAGATATTCAATGAGTTCTACCAACATCATCTGCCTTTCCCCCTGACAGGAGCTCAGAAACGGGTGATCCGGGAGATCCGTGCCGATATGGGCAGTGGACGGCAGATGAACCGACTGTTGCAGGGAGATGTAGGATCGGGCAAGACCCTGGTGGCCCTGATGTCGATGCTTATCGCCCTCGACAACCGTTTCCAGGCGTGTATCATGGCTCCTACGGAAATCCTTGCCGAGCAGCACCTTGCCACCATCCGTGAGTTCTTAGGTGACATGCCCGTGCGGGTGGAGCTTCTTACAGGTATCGTGAAAGGGAAGAAACGGCGGGAGGTGCTGCAGGGCATCGCTGATGGTAGTGTGCAGATCCTCGTGGGCACCCATGCTGTGATCGAAGAAACAGTGCAGTTCCTTCGTTTAGGGTTCGTAGTGGTGGATGAGCAGCACCGTTTCGGTGTGGCGCAACGGGCAAAGCTGTGGAGCAAAAGTCAGAACCCGCCGCATGTGCTGGTGATGACTGCCACTCCCATTCCTCGTACGCTGGCGATGACGATCTATGGCGATCTTGATGTGAGCGTGATCGATGAACTGCCCCCGGGAAGGAAACCCGTAGTGACAGTACACAAATACGACAACCAGATGACGAGTCTGTATCAGGGCATCCGACAGCAGATCCTACAAGGACGACAGGTATATATCGTTTTCCCGCTCATTAAAGAGAGTGAGCGCATAGACCTGAAGAATCTGGAGGAGGGCTTCGAGACTCTGCGGCAGGTGTTCCCGGAGTTTAGACTGAGTAAGGTGCACGGACAGATGAAACCGGCAGACAAAGAGGAGGAGATGCAACGCTTTGTGAGGGGTGAGACGCAGATCCTGGTGGCTACGACCGTTATTGAGGTGGGGGTCAATGTGCCCAACGCCTCGGTCATGGTGATCTTAGATGCCCAGCGCTTCGGACTCTCCCAGCTGCACCAACTGCGTGGAAGGGTAGGGCGAGGGGCCGACCAGTCGTATTGTATCCTGGTGACGAATCACAAGCTAAGTAAGGAGACTGCCATGCGTATCGATATCATGTGCGACACCAACGATGGTTTCCAGATAGCGGAGGCTGACTTGAAGCTTCGCGGCCCTGGTGACTTGGAGGGGACACAGCAGAGCGGTATGGCATTCGACCTGAAGATTGCCGATATTGCCCGCGATGGACAGATCGTGCAGCTCGCCCGTGACGAGGCGCAGCGTATCATCGAGGATGATCCGCTGTGCCAGAAAAACGAATATCAAATGCTGTGGAGCCGTCTTGCCGAATTGCGCAAGACGAATATCAACTGGGCCGCCATCTCATAGCCTATGGATGACTGGCACTTTCTTCATTCCGAATCTTTTTAATAGACAATGTCTGATCACAATAGTCAACCACCGCCGGACGATGGGTGATGAAGATGACGGTTTTGTCGTGCGACTGAAGGATGTTATGCAACAGCTGGCGCTCGGTTTCGGGGTCGAGGGCACTGGTGGCTTCGTCGAAGAGCATGATGTGACGGTTACGCAACAGGGCACGGGCGATGGCGATACGCTGCGCCTGCCCTTCACTGAGACCGCCACCCGACTCGGCACATGGGGTATCCAGTCCTTGGGGCAGGTCGAGCACGAAGTCGGCACATGCCATGCGCAGTGCCTCGCGCATCTCCTCATCGGTGGCATGCAGCTTACCTAAACGTAGGTTCTCGCGGATGGTACCACTCATCAGGGTATTCCCCTGCGGCACATAGACGAAGTTACAGCGCATGCGGGGAGAGATGGGTCTGGCACTGGTTCGGTTATAGAGTTGGATCGTTCCCTCTTGGGGGTGTAAAAGGGCTAAGATCAGACGCACCATGGTGGTCTTGCCAGCTCCGGTCTCACCGAGGATTGCCGTGCAACTGCCTGGGTAGAAATCGAATGACAGCTGGTCGATGACCTTTCCGTCGGTCGTGTCGTAGGCATAGGTCACTGAATCGAAACGGATGCCGCACGGTCCTTCCACCTCGATGGGGTCTCCTTGCTCTTCTAAGGGATCCTCCTCCAGTTCCATCAGTCGTTCAGCAGCGGTGAATACACCCACGAACGCTGGTACTAACTTGGTGAGACCGCGTGCCGGACCTTGTATCTTGTTTACCAACTGAAGGAAAGCGGTCATTCCACCGAAGGTAAGGGTACCCGCTGACATCCGTAAGGCCGACCAGAGGAAGGCGATGAGATAGCCCAGGGCGAAGCCGAAGTTCAGGATGAGGTTGCTGAACACAGAGAACATCGTGCGCTTCACTACATTCTGCCGCAGCTCACTCTGGGTGTTCTCTAATCGGTCAACCATCATCGTATCACTCTCGAGCGTCTTGATAAGCATCCTGTTCTGCACCGTCTCCTGCAAAACACTCTGCACCTTTGAATCGCTGTCGCGTACCTGACGGGTCAAATGGCGCATCTGGTTGATATAGATCTTGCTGACAGCGATGAACAGAGGTAACATCGCGATGATGATAATGGAGAGCCATCTGTCCATGGAGAACAGGTAGAAGAAGGCACCGAGGAACAAGGCTAATGTAGATACCGCACCGGGAAGGGTTTCTGTGAGGAAATTCACAACACTGTTCACATCACCTTCCAGACGGTTGATGACATCACCGCTGTGTAGTTTCTCCTTTCCATGCCACTCAGAGCGGAGGATCCGATCAAGCATCTTCTGCTGCATTCGGTTCTGTGCTCGGATACCTAAGATGTTACGCACCCAGATACTGCTGATGCTGATGGCGAAATTGGCTAAGACCAGTAAGCCCATCATGCCTACCGCCCAATAGAGTGATCCCTCTACGGTATGAGAGGCCACGTCGATAGCATGTTGAACTGCCCATACCTGTGAGAGGCTTACGGCTACGCCCAACAATCCCAGGGTGGCATTCAACACTGCTTGCAGCTGATTGCCACGCCATGCGCGCCAAAGCCATTTCAGAATGGACTTCGCACCGTATTTGCTTTCCTTACGTTTGAAATAGTCACCTATTTTCATCTTTCATCTTTCATCTCTGATCTGCTCCCCACATCATCTTCTCGCGCAGCGTGGTAAAATACTTCTGTCCTTGCCGTTTCACGATATGGATGGCATAGGGTGCCTTTCGGATGGTTAGGCGGGAGTCTTCCTGGCACTTCTCTGATCGTCCGTCAATGGCGATGAGGAACTGGTGGGAACGACTCTCTACAGTGATGGTGATCTCACTGTCGTCTTTGATAGCAATGGGGCGGATATTCAGACTGTGGGGTGCCACGGGTGTCAGACAGAGAATGCCTGCCTGGGGCACGATGATCGGTCCACCGTTTGACAATGAGTAGGCTGTACTGCCAGTAGGGGTACTAACGATCAGGCCGTCTGCCTGATAGGTCACCAGATACTCGCCGTTGATACAGGTGCGGATAGAGATCATCGAGGCATTGTCACGCTTCAGGACAGCAATGTCGTTCAAAGCCCGTGGACAGGTTTCCAACGTTTGTCCTTCTACCTCCACCTGGATCACGGTGTGCTCCTCCAGTTCATAGGATCCGCCATATAACGCATCAATGGCACTTTCTATCTCATTTGGACTCACATCGGCGAGGAATCCCAGACGCCCCATATTCACACCCATGATGGGAATACCCTTGGCACCAACGAAATGTGCCGACTTCAGAAGGGTTCCGTCGCCACCCATCGAGATGACAAAATCGGCCTCGAAGTCTGTACCTTCTATCACCCGGGCCCCACCTGCATCGATGTGCTGCCCTTCTGTAATAAAGGTATAGAACTCCCGCTCTATTGCCACCTCAGCACCTTTCTCGGAGAGATAGGAGAGTATCTTTTGGATGCTGGCCGACTTCTTTGCCTGATAAACATTGCCAAAGATGGCAAATCTAAGTCTGGCACTTCTATTCTTGTCCATACGTGAATCCGTTGATTATTTTCGCAAAGGTAATGTTTTTTCCTGAAATGACAAAGTGAATGGGTATAAAAAAAACATCCCCGGGTCGTTACGACTGGGGATGGGCAATTCAATATAATCAACACATTTAAATGATCATGAAAGGATCCATGAACATAATGTTTCTTTTACGAAAATCTCAGTACTTGTCCCACCCTAATGTTGGTAGACTTACCTAAGCGGTTCACTTTACGTAGCTGGTCAACAGTCATACCGTGCTGCTTGGCAATAGAGTAAAGGGTTTCTCCCTTCTTCACCTTATGAGAAGAACTGGCCTTTGACTGCGTCTTGGCTACAGGTTTCTTTGCCGTGGGAAGCACGGCTGTCTGCTCATTAGGCTCACCAATCACAGGAACATCCTGTGCCTCGGTCTTGGGCATCGTGTTGCGTGCAATGGTGGTGGTGCGACGCTTTGCATTATTCTTGCGGAACATATAATAGTCGGCAGTCACATCCTGATTCTTAAAATCGAACATCAAGGCAGGGTCGAGAGCCACACCGCAGAGACGTGTCTCGAAATGCAGATGGGAACCTGTACTACGTCCCGTGTTTCCACCGAGACCAATCGGATCGCCAGCCTTCACCGGCTCGTTCTCGCCAACCAAGCGCTTCGACATGTGACCGTAGATTGTCTCCAGTCCGTTGTTGTGACGAATCACCACATAGTTTCCGTAACCTGCAGCCTCGTAGTTGGCTACGCGTACCTTTCCGTCGAAGGCGGCACGGATAGTGTCACCGATATATACCTTGATATCGAGTCCTTTGTGCATACGTCCCCACCGGCGACCGAAGTTACTGGTGATTACACGACTTGGCGTGGGCATGTGGAAACCGCGTAGGTCGATCTTGAAAGAGTCGGGCAATGTAGTGGCACGATGTGCGTACTTGTTGCTCCATTCGGTATAAAGCTGTGAGGATAACGACTGTGCCTGCTCGCGCTGGATGATGTGGCGCAGAGCAACGGTGTCCACTGCTTTCATTTTTCTGTCGATTGGTGCCTGACGGGCCAAAAGGTCTTGTCCCATTACGGGTATTGCGGCCAGAGCCAATACGACTGTCATTGCAAATGTTCTTATTGTTTTCTTTATTCGCATAATCAAATTTTTATCGCCAGGAACAGGCGGTTAATAGTGTGATGTGGAAAGCCGACAAAATAGAACCAACTATCGGTTTTACCAAAAATCGCTGCAAAGATAGGAAAAAAAATCTTAGAATGGTATTCAATTAACAGTTTTTATTGTCGATTTAACATATTGATATGCACAAAAATACGATTTTGTGCACGCTCACATCCCCTTCTTGCTCTACGCTGTTATGAAACACAACCGATTCTTTTTCACGACATATTTGTCCTTGGCCAGTAGTGATGGAAGAAAAAAAAAAGGCATGCCCCAACGAGCATGCCCCTATTGTAAACTCAAAAACAAGTGTTATGTTACTCTGCAACGAGTGTGAAACGCTTGAAGTCAACGATCTTCAGTTCTTTGTCCTGAGCGGCGAGCCACTGAGCAACAGTAGCCTTGTCACCATCACCGAACTGGAACTCCTGATCAACCAGACAGTTCTCTTTCAAGAACTTCTGTACACGACCCTTGGCGATGTTCTCGATCATCTGGGCAGGCAGGTTAGCAGCCTTCTCGGCAGCAGCCTTCTCCTTCAGCTCACGAGCCTTCTGAGCTTCCTCCTCAGTCAGCCAACCCTTCTTCATGTTTGACTCGATATGATCCTCGCTGTCAACCAGGTTCGGGTTGATGCCGTTCTTCTTCAGTACGGAGTCAACATATTTCTCGATCTGCTCCAACTTGGTCTTCTCAACAGCAGTCTTGTACTCCTCGTCGATAACAGCTTGGGGCACGCTCTTCTCATCCAGTGCAACGGGCTTCATGGCAGCTACCTGCATAGCCAGTTTGTGACCTGCCTCGGAAGCAGCCTTGTTGGTCTGTACCATAGTTGCCAAAGTGTGCTTACCCATGTGGTCATAGACCTCAATGTTCTCACCTGTCAGCGTGAGGTAGCCGTCAAGCTCCATCTTCTCACCAGTGATACCAGAACGCTGGGTTACGGCATCGGCTACCTTCTGTCCGTCGGCGAGCGTCAGCTCCTTCACCTCATCGAGTGTCTGGCACTTGTTGGCGATAGCAGCGTCAAGGATGCTCTGTGTCAGTGCGATGAAGTCTGCACCGTTAGCCACAAAGTCTGTCTCACACTTCAGTGCGATGGTAGCAGCAAAGCCGTTCTCTACCTTTACGAGCACGCAACCATTAGAAGTCTCGCGGTCGCTACGCTTAGCGGCGATGGCCAAGCCACGCTCACGAAGCAACTCCTTGGCATGGTCGAAATCACCTTCGGCCTCAGTCAGTGCCTTCTTCACATCAGCGAGACCAGCACCGGTCATAGCGCGGAGTTTCTTGATATCATCAATTGAAATTGCCATTGTGTTATTCTTTAAACGTTATTACGATATTACGTTATTACGAGTTTTACTCTGCAGCGGGAGCCTCTTCTGCTTCTTCTGCAACGGGAGCTTCCTCCTCAGCGGGTGCCTCTTCCACTACCTCAGCGGGAGTCTCCTCCTTGCGAGCCTTGCGGGCGCGGGGCTTTACCTCGCTGGCTTCTTCAGCCTGCTCTTTGGCAGCTTTCTCGTCAGCACGTTCTGCCTTGCGCTCTTCGAGTCCTTCAGCGATAGCTGTGCAGCATGCGTTGAGGATGACCTCGATAGAGTCTTTGGCATCATCGTTAGCAGGAATCATGAAATCGATGCTCTTAGGATCACTGTTGGTATCCACGATAGCGAATACGGGGATACCTAAGCGGTTAGCCTCTTTAACGGCGATGTGCTCCTTCATCACGTCAACCACGAACAAAGCTGAAGGCAGACGGGTTAAGTCGGCGATAGAACCGAGGTTCTTCTCCAGTTTTGCACGCTGACGGCTGATCTGCAGGATCTCACGCTTGGAAAGATTACCATAGGTACCGTCGCTCATCAGCTTATCAATGCTGGCCATCTTTTTCACGGCCTTACGGATGGTGGGGAAGTTGGTGAGCATACCGCCCGGCCAACGCTCGATCACGTACGGCATGTTCACGGCGGTGGCCTTCTCTGCTACAATATCCTTAGCTTGTTTCTTTGTTGCAACGAAGAGGATCTTCTTCCCAGACTTGGCAATCTGCTTCAAGGCATCTGCTGCCTCGTCGATCTTTGCCACAGTCTTGTGCAGGTCGATGATATGAATACCATTGCGCTCCATAAAGATATAGGGAGCCATGGCGGGGTTCCATTTGCGCTTAAGGTGACCGAAGTGGCAACCTGCCTCAAGCAGCATGTCAAAATTTGTTCTTGCCATTTTCTTAATGCTTTAATTGTTTGTTGTTTACTTTCTTTTTAATCTTTGCTAGATCAACTAACAGGTAGTCTATTTGTACTGTCTCACTGGCAGTATTAGACAGAGTCCTATTAGTTTAGATACTAAACTGCTCAGTTTCTTTCACGAACTTCGTCCTTTATGGAAATCGAATGGTTCAAATTCCAGAAACGAAGTTCGAAGAAAAGATTAACGCTTACTGAACTGGAAGCGACGGCGTGCCTTCGGCTGTCCTGGCTTCTTACGCTCAACCTCACGGCTGTCACGTGTCAGGAAGCCCTGATCCTTCAGCTTCTTCTTATCCTCGGCATTGATCTTCACCAGTGCACGGGCAATAGCGAGACGCAGAGCCTGGCTCTGGCCTGTGAAACCACCACCATCGAGATTTACTTTGACGTCATACTTCTCGGCTACTTCCAACAGGTTCAGTGGTTGCTTCACCACATACTGAAGGATGGCTGATGGGAAATACTCGGTGATATCTTTCTTGTTGATTGTAATCTTGCCTGTACCTTCACTTACGTAAACGCGTGCAACTGCACTCTTACGGCGACCTATTGCATTAATTACTTCCATCTTACCTTATATTATTTATACTGGTTAATATCAATTGCCTTCGGCTTCTGAGCAGTATGCGGATGCTCCGTGCCATTATATACATAGAGGTTGTCGAGGAGCTGACGGCCCAGGCGACCTTTGGGCAGCATACCTTTTACGGCATGGCGCAAGATACGATCCATTCCAAACTCCTTCTGACGGAGCTGTGCTGGTGTGTTGAAGCGCTGACCGCCAGGGTAGCCCGTGTAACGGGTATAGACCTTGTCGGTTTCTTTCTTACCGGTGAAGTAAGCTTTCTTGGCATTGATGATAATCACGTTGTCACCACAGTCAACATGCGGGGTGAACGTGGGTTTGTACTTTCCGCGAATCAACTTCGCTACCTTAGAAGCGAGACGGCCCACTACCTGATCGGTAGCATCAACAACCACCCACTCCTTCTTCGCTGTTTCCTTGTTAATGGAAATAGTCTTGTAACTTAAAGTGTCCATTGTTTAATGTAAATATAAAAACGTTTTCTTTAACCGGATATGTCGCCATCCGACCGCGCCTGGCTTCACGCACCTGGAAGCGAGCAGACTCTCCGCCTGCCAGTGAGCAGCGATTCACAAACCACAACGATCACATTCCTGTAATGGCTGCTATTTACACGCTACCCTCGGGGGTTCATGCGGCCCCACGTAGAATCGGGTTGCAAAGGTAAGGCTTTTCTCGAAATATCGTTGCTATGGCTTTGTTTGGAAACGAAAATTTACGAATATTTAACAAACAAAGCTTAAAATCCATGTCCAATGTTGCAAATATCATGGAAAACCCTTACCTTTGTCACTCAACTCAATATGATAAAAGAAAGAACAAGATGAAAGTATTACTCATTAATGGAAGTCCGCGTCGTAAAGGGAATACGTTCACTGCTTTAAACGAGGTGGCAAAGACGTTGGAGCAGAATGGCATCGAGACCGAGATTGTGAGCATTGGTGTGAAACCCGTGCGTGGCTGCATTGCCTGTAATCAGTGTAAGACGAAAGAGTTAGGCCGTTGTGTATTTGATGACGATATTTGCAATAGAATTGGTGAAAAGCTCGAAGGCATTGACGGCCTTATCGTAGGATCACCAGTTTATTATGGCCAGCCTAATGGATCGGTGCTCTCACTGATACAGCGTCTCTTCTACTCGGCGGGAGCAAAGGTACAGAACAAACCTGCTGCCAGTATCGCCGTATGTCGTCGTGGTGGGGCCACCGCAGCCTTTGAGACACTTAATATGCCGTTTCAGATGATGAATATGCCTTTGGTCACCTCACAATATTGGAATATTGCCTACGGACGGGCTGAAGGAGAAGCTGCCCTTGACAAGGAAGGCATGCAGACCATGCGCACTTTGGCTAACAACATGGCATGGCTCCTGAAGAAAATCCATGCCGACGGAGATAATAGTACGCCCGACCGTGAACCTTGGGAACCCATGCACTTCATCCGTTAATCTCCATCTTGAACTTGTTGATGTAGAATCATACTATTATGCAGGCAATTATCCTTGCGGCCGGGATGGGTCGCAGACTCGGAGAATACACCCGTGACAATACCAAATGTATGGTGCAGGTGGGTGGGGAGCGTCTCATCGACCGACTGCTACGGCAACTGTCCCGACTGTCTTTGAGTCGTGTTGTTATCGTTGTGGGCTATCAAGCCGATAACCTTAAAAGCTACCTCGATGCTCACTATGAAGGTGGGCTCCCCATCGAGTATGTAGAGAATCCTATTTACGATAAGACCAACAATATCTACTCCCTTTCTCTTGCCAAACAACAGTTACAAGAGGACGACACGCTCCTCATCGAGAGTGACCTGATTTTCAGCGACCGTCTTTTCACGATGATCCTTGAAGACAAACATCCGAACCTTGCACTTGTGGCAAAATTCGAGAGCTGGATGGATGGGACGATGGTGCGCATTGATGCAGAACGTAACATTGTGAACTTCGTCCCGAAAAAGGCCTTCAACTATGCGGATGTGGATCACTATTACAAAACGGTGAATATCTATAAGTTCTCGAAGGAATTCTCCCGTAATGTTTATGTGCCGTTCCTTGAGGCTTATTGTAAGGCTTTGGGTAACAACGAGTACTATGAACAGGTTCTGAGGGTGATTACTCTCCTTGACAACAGTAATCTGAAAGCATTGGATATCGGCAATGAGAAATGGTACGAGATTGACGATGTCCAGGATCTCGACATTGCTGAGACCATCTTTGCAGAGAACGAAGAAATGCTGCGGCGTTTTAACTACCGATATGGGGGGCACTGGCGCTTTCCGAAGATGCTCGACTACTGTTATCTGGTGAATCCCTATTTCCCTACGAGGCAGATGAAAGAGGAACTGAGGGCGAATTTCGACACCCTACTGACGGAGTATCCATCGGGAATGTTTGTCAATTCTCTCCTTGCAGGGAGGTATTTCGGCATCCGACAAGCTTATTCGGTCGTGGGCAACGGTGCTGCCGAACTTATCAAGAGTCTGATGGAGCGAACTGAAGGCCGCATCGGCGTAGTCTATCCAACTTTCGAGGAATATCCTAATCGGCTACGGAAAGAACAGATAGTCTCTTATTATCCTGACAATGCAGACTTGTCGTATGGGGCAGACGACTTGCAGAATTTCTTTGATGACAAAGATATTCAGACACTTTTGCTCATTAATCCCGATAACCCATCAGGTAACTTCATCCCCTTAGAAGATGTTGTTCACCTGACGGAGTGGTGTGGTGAAAGGAATATCCGTCTGGTGGTGGATGAGTCGTTTGTGGATTTCAGTGATAACTTCGAAAAGAACACCCTTTTACGCAATGACCTCTTGGAACGATATACTAATCTTGTCGTGATGAAGAGTATCTCGAAGTCGTATGGTGTGCCTGGTCTCCGTTTGGGCGTCCTCGCCAGTAGTGATATAGAGTTGATCTCCTGGATGAAAAAAGATATATCTATTTGGAATATCAACTCGTTTGCAGAGTTCTATATGCAGATTTTCAGTAAATATACAGCGGAATACAACAAGGCATGTCATAAGTTTATAGCAGAACGTAGGAGGTTCCGTGAGTGCCTTGATGCTATACCCTATCTTCGTATTTTGCCCTCACAGGCTAACTATTTCTGTTGTGAGGTGACAGACAAATTTACATCTGCTGAACTCACAATGTTCTTGTTGGAGCGTTACAATATTATGATTAAGGATTGCAACTCGAAAAAGTTCCTACAAGGAAAGAATTACATACGAATCTCAGTGCGTAACCAAGAGGACAATGACCGACTGGTACAGGCATTGAAAGAACTGGCGGAAATATGAGAGTGTGCATTTGCGGTGGCGGCAACCTCGGCCACGTCATAGCGGGCTATCTCGCTTCGCAGCAACGTTGTGAAGTGGACTTGCTGACACGTCATCCCGAACGGTGGTCGCAAGAGCTTGTTGTCCATACTCCCGAAGGGATCGACCTCCACGGTACTCTCCATGGTGTTTCTTCAGATCCCGATCATGTGGTGAGCGGTGCCGATATCGTGTTGCTTTGTCTTCCAGGCTTTTCTATTGGTAGTGTGTTACAACAGATAGGTCACTCACTATCGCCCCATACCCTTGTGGGTAGTATTGTCTCCAGTACCGGGTTCTTTGAAGAGGCACTGCGCCTGCTGCCTGCCAGCACCCCTCTCTTTGGTTTTCAGCGGGTCCCTTTCATCTCGCGGTTGGAGAGTTATGGGCACTCTGCCAGTCTGTTGGGGCGCCGAAAGTTGATGCGCATCGGTACAGAACATGTGAATGACAAACAAACCTTAGCTAATCAGCTCGAATTGCTCTTCGGTGTTCCCGTTGAGGTGCTGTCAAGCTACTACGAGGCCAGTATCAGTAACAGTAATCCCATCCTTCACCCAGCACGACTCTACACGTTATGGAAAGACTGGAAACCTGGTATTACCTATCCGCGGAATTGTCATTTCTACGGAGAATGGACGGAAGAAGCATCGGAGATGTACATTCTGATGGACGAAGAACTGCATCGGCTGATAGAGGTATTGCCAGTGACACCGAATTGTCTGCCTACTGTTCTCGACTATTACGACAGTTATGATGCAGCCTCCCTCACCTGCAAGCTACGGTCGATCGAGGCCTTTCAGGGCATTATGGCTCCGATGAAGGAGACGGAGGCAGGTTTTGTGCCAGATCTCAGAAGCCGTTATTTCACAGAGGACTTCCCCTATGGCTTGAACCTCCTGTGTCGTATGGCGAAAGAAAGAAATATTGATACCCCCACCATGGATCTTATCTGCCAGTGGGGACAACAAATGATACAATATGCCGATAACAACTATTGACCATCAAAGTCTGCGTCAACGTTTCAACCCCGATGGCTCATTGCTCCGTCGGCAACAGCTGCGTATGTTGGAGATCCTTGTGGAAATCGACAGGATCTGCCAACGTCACCAGATTCCATATTGGCTGAGCAGTGGAACGCTTATCGGTGCTGTCAGGCATAACGGTTTCATCCCTTGGGATGATGATCTGGATATTGAGATGTTGCGCAGCGACTATCTCCGGCTGATGGATGTCCTGCCGAGGGAGCTGCCTGACTGGTTGGCATTACAGCGTTACACTACTGATGCGAACTATTTCTTCTTTTATGCGAAGGTACGTGACCGCCGTTCAAAGATCAATGAGGGGAACAACTACGACCGTGCCTGGAAAGAACAGGGTATCTATATCGATATCTTCCCAATGGAAAAACAGAACCTTTGGTTACATCGTCTATCGGAGAAAAGCGTCGGTCACATGTACAAGATTTGGCGTACCAGTCGTGATGACCAGCGCAGTATCCGCCGGGTGCGCACGATCTTCGACATCAATAGAAGATTTGTCTTTCCCGTCATCCGGTTCCTGAACAAGTTGTTTGCCGGCTCTGTTATCACCAGCGGACTGGGCATTCCTTTTCACAATCCACGTTTCGAGAAAGATATTTTCCCGTTAGGTGCTCATGTGTTTGAAGACCGTTCTTTCCCGGTGCCCCACGACTATGACCATCATCTGCGCTGTATCTATGGTGACTATATGCAGTTGCCAAATCTGGATAATCTCCAACTCCACACCGACCAAGTAGAGATTTATGACTAACGAGACAGAGACATTAAAAGAGAAAACGGCCAAAGGACTTTTCTGGGGTGGCATGAACAACGGTGTGCAACAGATCATCGGACTGGTGTTCGGCATCATCCTTGGACGTCTCCTTTCGCCGGATGATTTCGGCATGATCGCCATGATCACCATTTTCTCTGTGATCGCCATCGAATTACAGAGCAGCGGTTTCAAAACGGCTCTTGCTAACTTGGAGCACCCAACAGCCAATGATTACAATTCGGTGTTTTGGTTCAACGTCATGGTGAGCCTTTTCATCTATGTCGTCTTGTTCTTCTCAGCCCCGCTCATTGCCAGTTTCTATCACCAGCCGGCACTGACCTCCCTTTGTCGCTTTACCTTTTTGGGCTTTGTCTTCTCCAGCCTGGGACAGGCACAGTCGGCTTATCTCTACAAAAATCTTCGAACCAAGCAACAAGCCAAGAGTGGCATGACGGCCATTATCCTTTCGAATGTCGTGGGTGCCGTGATGGCATGGCATGGCTTTTCCTATTGGTCGCTTGCAACACAGAGTATTGTCTATATCTTTGTCAGCATGCTGATGTATTGGCATTACTCCGACTGGCGTCCCACTTTCCACTGGGATTTCAGACCTATTCAGCGGATGTTCCCTTTTAGTTGTAAAATTATGCTCTCCGCCATTCTCACACAAGTCAATAATAATGTATTGAATATTCTTCTTGGACGATTCTACTCACCGAAGGATGCAGGAAACTACAATCAAGCCTACCAGTGGGATTTCAAATGTTTCAACCTCTTACAGGGCATGGTACAGACCGTGGCACAACCCGTGTTTGTGGATCTCAAAGGTGATGGTGAACGTCAGCTTCGTGCATTGCGAAAGTTGGTGCGCTTCACAGCCTTCCTCTCTTTTCCCCTTCTCTTTGGTTTCGGTATGGTGTCGCATGAGTTCATTGTGCTTGCTATCGGTGAGAAATGGAGCATCAGCGCCAGCTATTTGCAGCTACTTTGCATTGCTGGAGCTTTCATGCCCCTCAGCACCTTACTATATAATATGATTATCAGCAAGGGGAAATCCGGCACCTATATGTGGGGGTCGCTCGGCTTAGGCCTTTGTCAGCTTGTCCTACTCATCGCATTTTATCCCTTGGGTATCCGCACCATGATCATCGCCTATGTCGTTTTGAATATCATGTGGCTGATGGTATGGCACTGGTTTGTGAGAAGACTGACGGGATACCGTTTCCGCTCTCTGCTGAAAGATATCGTGCCTTTCGCCTTGTCAGCATTCTGCACGATGGCTCTCGTTGCTTTGATCACTCAAGGCATTCATCATCTCGTTCCGCTCCTCATTACCCGAGTGATCCTTGCCGCTATCCTTTATTATGGTATCATGCGACTCTCTGGGGCACAGATCCTGAAGGAGTGTACACAGTTTATCTTGTCGAAAATCAAATAACAGTCACCATGAAATATCCTGCAAAGATCGACGTTGCCGTCTTAATCCTGTTCTTCAACCGTCCCGATCATCTCCAAGAGGTGTTCAACGAGGTGAGGAAAGCCCGCCCTACAAAGTTGTTCCTCTACCAAGACGGACCACGGGGAGAGCGTGACATGGCAGGTATTGAGGCTTGTCGGAAGGTGGTATGTGATATTGACTGGGATTGTGAGGTGCACCGGAACTATCAGGAACGCAACTATGGCTGTGACCCCTCAGAGTATCTCTCGCAGAAATGGGCTTTCAGCATTGTTGACAAATGTATCGTGTTGGAAGATGATGATGTTCCTTCACAATCGTTCTTCCCCTTCTGTAAAGAACTCCTCGACCGCTACGAATATGATGAACGCATTTGGATGATCTCAGGATTCAATATTGATGAGGTAACACCTGATACCCCTTATGACTATTTCTTCACCCAGACCTGTAACATCTGGGGATGGGCTTCATGGCGACGGGTGATTGATCAGTGGGATGGGAAGTATTCGTTCTTGGATGACGACTATGCCATGCAACGTCTTCGCGGTGTTGTCAACACAAGGAAATACAGAAAAGAGTTTATCCAGATGTGTTATGACCACCGTGCCTCAGGAAAAGAATACTATGAGAGTATTTTCTGGTCAAGCATGATCCTAAACAATGCCTTGGCTATCATGCCTACCCGAAACCTAATCAATAACCTGGGGCTCACTGCCGACAGTACTCATTTTACCGGTAGCATCTATACTACTCCACGTGCCTATCGCCGTATCTTCACGATGAGCCGTCATGAGTTGCAGTTCCCTTTACGTCATCCAAATCATGTCATTGAGGACACTGGTTATCAGGAACGTCTCTATCGTGTGAATGCCTGGGGGCATCCCTGGATTAAGATAGGGCGTTCCATCGAGGAACTTCTCCTGAACCTGCGGTATGGTCAGTTCAAGCAAATCAGCAAGGCCTTGATGAACCGTATTCGCAAGTGGACGGGGAAGAAGAAACATGCCTGATTCTATTGTGCCAAGGGCCAGGTGAGATAATAATGAATCCAATAGCCGTGGTAGAGCAGCAGATAGGCAGTCAGGAGTGCTACTGTCCCCAGTAAACAGTCATATAATCTCCGATATCCTGTGGTGAACAGATAGGCAATGGCCAAGGGTACGACGAAGAGCCAGTGGGCGGACATGATATACACTTCGTTGATGGCAAAGCCGAGGAGTATGTGCAGGGCGATGTTAAAGGCGAGAATTCCCATCAGCAGCCACAAGAACCGCTCATGTCTTGCACGCCAGACACCTGAAAGGAACAGTAGGATGATCAGTGCCTCCACTCCATATTGAATCTTCCACGTATAACGAACGATGACAGGACGTTTCATCAGGATGTCCCCTAACAGGTGTTCTCGATGCAGTTGTATCGACTCTCCAAAGAAATTCTCTGTGAGCACCTCTACCTTGGAGACGGTGTCATCCACCCATTCCATCTGTTCGCTGATCGGGTTTTCTTTCTCTGAGGGGGCTTTGTCGGTGGTGGTGTTGACAGCCAAGGCAAAGACCAGCATAGCAAGCGAGGGCAACACTACCGACTTCAAGAAGAACGTAGGACGGAATAGTGACCGTCCGTTGACTGCCCATACACAGAGGAAGACAAGAACTCCGTTACTCAACGTGACACCAGCCACCAATGTGAAATACAACACGGTCTCCGTGATACCGAAATATTCCCCGCGTTGCAGTTTCATCCCAGATTGATAGAGTATAAATATAAGAAGGTATAATGAAAGACAGAAATGGTCGGCTACGAGAATCGTTAACCAGATATACGCCATACTGAAGAAAAACGCTGTCAGGAGGAAAGCGGGGAGCCGTCGGATCTTGATCACATCTCGCAAGATCCGATGAAAGAAAAGGAAAGTATAGAATGCGCAGAACACCAACAGTGCTCCCATCAGGAACTGCGCACAATTCACGGAGGTGAACTGTTCAAGTATGCTGTTGAGCCATGCCAGTGGGTACATGATAAAGGCTAACAGAGGATGGCGCACGATATCGTATCCTAAGTGCCAGTCTGAGAGCACACTGTAGGTAATGGGGTCGAAACCCGACATGTGGTAGTTGCGCATGAACACGCGCCACGAATGTTCACTGTAGTCAGCAAATAAAGGGAAGAACTTTGAGATGATCAGGTATTGATATGAGAGGATGAAGGTCAGCGCATAGACCGCCGGCCATCGTTCATCTCTTCTGATCATACACATTTCTTTCAATCTTCTCATATTACATCCATTCGTTGACAAGCCTACTTCCGTTATATAGCCACAGTCCGACGGTGAGCAATAGAAGGATACCACGTACTCCCTTTTGTAACCACACCTCGTGCCGCTTCAGAATGTAGCTATATGCGATGGGAAGAATAAACAGCCAGTGGGCTGACATGATATATACGTCTTTCAGTCCGAATCCCAGGACTACATGCACCAAGAGCTCCACACAGAAACAGGCAAGGACGAGTTGCATGAACCGTTCACGGCGACCGCAGTACAGGCCAAAGAGGAAGAGAAAGACATATCCTGCCTCTACCGCATAATTCCATAGATGGGAGTAGCTCACAAAAACAGGACGTGGATGTTTCGGATTAGAGATATCGCCCAAGGAATATTCCTGGTGGAACTGAACCGACTCTCCAAACATGTTCTCTACCAAGGAGGGCACGCGGGGTGTCTCCGTGTCTATCCACTTCTTGACATGGTCCTTAGGACTCTCCGCGTGGGGCACGACAGGAGTTTTCTTCTTTGATTTCAACAAATCTAAAGCACGGGGCTGGGCGAAGGTGACATCCGCATAGCGGCTCACGGCAGCCAAGATGAATACGGGAAGAACAACTGCCGTCATCAGGAAGGTGGGACGGAAGAACGAACGGCCATTGGCAAAAAGGGCTGTCAGCCAGACCTTCACGCCATTGGTTAGGGTGATTCCGGCTACCAGCAGGAAGAGCAAACCTGTTTCTGCCTTTTTCAACGGCTCTCCTGCGAGCATGCGCTTTCCTCCTTTCTCCAGAACCATCAGCAGCAGGGGCAGCGACCATGAGAAATGGTCGGGCACCACAAATGCCAACTGGATATATGCCATAGAGAAGAACAGTCCCGTCAGGAGGATCGTGTCTGTCTGTGACAACTTGAGCACCTCACGGAGCATTTTGTACAGGTAGTGATAAGCCACACAGGCGAGGATCACCTGGCACACGGCCCAGATCCACTGCACACAGTTCACACCTGTCAGCCGCATTAATCCTTGGTCAAGCCAGTAGAAGGGATAGAGGAAGAAATTGAACAGCGGGTGGCGGTACACGTCATATTCCGTGCTCCACCGTGTAATCATGGAGTAGGCTTTGGGATCGTAGCCGGAAATGTGGAAGTAGCGAATGAAATAGTACCATAGTCCGCCATGGAGCTTCGGACTTATCTTGTCGAAGAACTTCACCACGAACAACCCATTGAGGAGGGAGAAATAGAGAAAGACGATCACCATCGGCCATCGTTCCTCACGGGGAATGCACCAGATTCTTTTCATTGTAGCATGTATTGTGTGAGCAGCCATCCATTGTGCATCCCCAGATAAAGCGTAAGCAGGAGCATCACCATCCTGACACAGAGCAGTGTCTTCCCCTTGCTCTTCAGCAGGAGATAGCCCATGGCAACAGGCATGGCAAACAGGTAATGGGGTGACATGATATAGATCTCGTTGATGCCGAATCCCAGTCCCATGTGCAAGGCCATATCGACTCCCATCATGGAAAGGACAAGCCAGAGGAATCGGTCACGTCGCCCTCGCCAGATACCCCAGAGGAACAGGAATACCGCCACGACTTCCACGAGGTAGTTCCACACATGATCGTATCTCACGATGATCGGTCGTCGTCGGAACACATCCCCTAAGAGATGACTCTCGTGCAGCTGCAACGACTCTCCGAAAAGGTTCTCTACGGCAGAGTCCCACCGCGATGTGGTGATATCCGTCCATCGCATGAATTCACCCTTTCCGAGAGGTTTCCCCGTATATGCCGGGCGACGGCTCTTCTTCACAACAGGTTTAGTAGCCGTGGAGGGTAGGGTGTCGCCTTTTGAACGCTGTAGGGAGTCCTGCCGTTCTCTTACCTTTTGTAAAGCGATCTCCCGTTGTTTCTTCTCTTTCTTCTGTTTGATCTTCAGTGCATGACGGGCCTGCTCGTTCTCTAAGACGAAGGTGTGATACTCCCATCGGCAGAAGGTCCACATCAGGATGGCGGGCAATGCAACGGTCAGCAGCAGGTTCTTGGGACGGAAGAATTGTTTCCCGTTGGCAAACAAATTGGCCAAGAACACTTTGATACCGTTGTTCAGTGAGATGCCTGCTGTCAGGATGAAGAGCCAGACGGTCTGTTTCCTTCCCATGCTGCTGCCTTCGCGCAGATGCCGTCCTGTCACATACAACGTCAGCAGGATCATCATCATCGACAGAATGAAATGGTCGGGTACCATCGTTGCCACCATGATATATGCGAATGAGAAGTAAAGAGTTGTGAGCAGCAAGGCATCACCCTTTCCCACGCGTATCACTTCACGGAAGATCCTGTGGAGGAACAGAAACGAATAAAGGGAGGCTGCCACCAACATCATGGCTGTAATGACCTGAGCACCGTTTATTCCGGTCACATGTATCACAGCCTGGTTGATGAGGTAGGGGGGATACATGAAGAACGCGAGCAACGGATGGCGATAGACATTATACCGGGCTTCCCAGGTGGAAAGCACATAGTATGTAATCGGGTCGTAACCCGACACGCGGAACCGTCCGATGAACAGTTTCCAGTAGTCGTCTGTGGGGTGCATGAACACATTCCCGTATTTGTTGATCGTCAGGGCATTCAACAAGATGAATACCAGAACGACTGCCAAGGCCAGTATGCGTTCCTCTCGCCGTATCTTGAAAGATTGTAGCAGTTCCCTCATCGTTTCAAGAAAAATCTTACCAGCAGGAAGTTCACGGGCACACAGACGCAGAACATGGGGATAGGTGCCAGTTCCTTACTGACACCGAGCCACAGGAAGAAATTCAGTGTGATCATCTGCAACAGGTAGTTCACACCGTGCGAGAACAAGAAGCCGGCACCTCTTCGGGCGCTGGCTTTTACGCGGAAAGTGAAATAGGTGGAGGCAAGGTAGTTGAATACCAGGCTCACCCCGTAGCCGATGGTCATGGAGACACTGGGGTTGAGCCAGCGGATCAACAGCCAATATACCATAAACTGAATCAGTGTGGCGATGACACCCACCACACCGAAACGGATCACCTCGCCCAACCGCTCCTTACCGAAACGGTCTATAATATCCTTCATTTGCATAATCAAGCATCTCCCGGTCACCACGACTGTCACCATAGGCGGTGAGCTCTATGGCACGACGGTCAGGATACAGTGTGCGAAGCCTCGCCACTTTCTCCTTACCATAGCAGTTCTTCGTGAGGAAACGACCTGTCAGTACTCCGTCTTTCACCTCCACACGAGTACAGAGGAACTGTATGGCTGTGGAGACATCACCGAAAAACGGGCGCACCCAGTTTTCTACACTTGCACTCACTACCACCACCTGACAGCTGTCTTGCAGCAGCGTGCGGATCTTCTCCAGTCCTGCGGGGCGCATCAACGATGACTTTTCTTTTGCGAAGCGGAGGCAGTGCTCATTGAACACCTCTTCCCTCATCCCTGCGAAGCAATAGGTGAACACCTGTCGTTTCACCTTCCAGTTGGGGTATAGTCCTATTCTCATCGCCACCAGCTGTGGGGAATAGCGAAGGAAACACTTCAGGAACTCCTTGTCGCCTTTCACAAATCGGATGAACTCCACCAAGGTGTCACGTCGTGTCAGTGTACCGTCAAAGTCGAATGCGTGTACTTTCATCGTGGACAGGGGCATCAATGGTTAGCGAGAGCATACACCTCGCGCATCTCTGATTGGTGCAGCACCTTAAAGCCGCCAATGGTGATGGAGCCGTCACGACTGCACTGCCTTGCCAGCTGGTCAAGTTCCTCTTCGGTGAACTTCCTTCCGATCAGCTCAGTGATACAGGTGGGCATATTGATGGCATGATAGAACCGCTCCATCGCCTCGATGCCTCGGAGGGCAGTACCTTCAGGATCGGTATAGTCGTTGGTTACACCCATCACATTCACGGCGAAACGCACAAAGCGCGACACGTTCTCTTTCATTACGTAACGTGCCCATGACCCCCAGATCGCTGACAGTCCGGCACCGTGAGCCACATCGAACAGGGCACTGATCTCATGTTCCAACTTGTGTGAGGCGAAGTCACGACGGGTGCCGCAGCCGGTGAGGTCGTTGTGCGACAAGCTGCTGGCCCACATGATCTGTGCACGGTGGCGGTAGTCGCAGGGGTCTTTCAGTACGTAGAATACACTCTCTTTCACGGTGCGCATCAGGGCTTCGGCAATCTCATCGGTGAGTGTCATATCCACATCTTTTGAGAAATAACGCTCCATGGTGTGCATCATGATATCAGTGGCACCGCAGGCCGTCTGGAACGGTGGCAGCGTAAAGGTGCGCTCGGGGTTCATCACGGCGAACTTACAACGTACGAGATTGCTGTTTACGCCGCGCTTCAGGTTCTTCTCATCATCACTGATCACGCAGCTGTCGCTCATCTCACTGCCGGCTGCCGGCAATGTCACCACAGCACCTACGGGATAGCATGCCTTGGGCACTGCTGTCCCCTCGAAGAAGTCCCATACGTCACCGTCGTAGGCCAGTCCGTAGGCAATGGCTTTCGATGAGTCGATCACACTACCGCCACCTACGGCGAGCACGAAGTCAACTCCCTCCCGACGGCTCAGTTCAATACCTTTCCTTACTAAGGATACGCGAGGATTGGGCACCACGCCGCCTAAGGTGATGAAGGGGATACCCTCTTCTTTCAGCAGACTGCCGATTTTGTCGATCAGGCCGGAGCGTACGGCACTCTGTCCGCCATAATGCAGTAACACTTTCGTACCTCCGTATTTCTTTACTAAGCGGGCGGTCTGTTCCTCGGAGTTTTTCCCGAAGGCCACCTCTGTCGGTGTGTAATAAATGAAATCTACCATAATGATTATATTTTAAATAGCTTGTCGCATTTCATCGTGCCATACTACGGCTTTCCCTTCCCGTAACGAGGCAGGCATATCGAGGATGCGCTGGTTGCTGCTGCCTCGGAATTGCAGGTCGGGATCGCGCAGGGATTGCACAAAAGGGCCATCCACGAGTACGTCGATCTGTTCTAACAGGGCCCGTTGGACTGGTTGCCGCATCAGTGCCTCGAACGAGAAACCGGTATAGCACCAGATCGTTTTCTTGCTGTCACGACGGATGGCCTTGGCCAGTTCGGTGAAGCCCTCAGCTTGATACATCGGGTCGCCACCCGTGAAGGTGACATCGGCAAATCTGTCGGCCATGATCACCTCCATCAGATCCTCCACGTTCATGGGATGGCCGTTTCGGATGTCCCACGACTGTGGGTTATGACAACCCTGACAGGCATGGTGGCAGCCAGCGCAGTAGATGGCTGTGCGGAATCCCGGACCATCCACCATCGTGTCTTCTATGATATTCAGTATAGACAGCATCGTCGGACAAGGATTAGAGACGTTCGAAGAGTGGCAGTTGGTTCCCCCCATCGACATGGGTGACACGGTCGTTCAGCTCACACAGCTTCCCGTGGTTCCAGCGGTCGGTGGTGCCCACCAGATAACCGGTGATACGTTGCAGACGGTCGATATGGCGACTGCCGCATTTCGGACAGACCTCTAAGGTGGGGTCGGCATTCTCATAACCGCAGTCCATACAGCGGTTCCTGTTGTGGTTCACACTGCCATAGCCCATGTTCAGCTGGTCCATCATGTCCACCACGCTCATGATCACTTTGGGATTGTGTGTGGCATCGCCGTCAATCTCTACGTAGAAGATATGCCCGCCGCGTGTCAGGTCGTGATAGGGAGCCTCCACCTCAGCCTTATGGCGTGCACTGCATTTGTAATACACGGGCACGTGGTTGGAATTGGTATAGTAATCGCGGTCGGTGACACCCGGTATCGAGCCGAAGTCCTTGCGGTCCACCTTTGTGAACTTTCCGCTCAGACCCTCGGCAGGGGTAGCGAGCACGCTGTAGTTATGCTGGTATTTCTCTGAGAACTCGTTGACACGGTCGCGCATGTAGGTCACGATACGCAGTCCCAAAGCCTGCGCCTCCTCCGATTCACCGTGATGCTTACCGATGAGGGCTACGAGGCACTCTGCCAGACCGATGAATCCGATGCCCAACGTACCTTGGTTGATCACGGGCTCGATGGTGTCGTTAGGACTCAGCTTGTCGGCACCGATCCACAGACTGCGCATCAGCAGGGGGAACTGTTTCACGAAGGCCGTCTTCTGGAAACGGAAACGATCGTCGAGCTGTCGTGCCGTGATGTCGAGCATGTGGTCGAGTTTGGCGAAGAACGTGGCAATGCGTTGCTCCTTGTCATCGATGCCCATGCACTCGATGGCCAGGCGGACAATATTGATGGTGGAGAACGACAGGTTTCCACGCCCCACACTGGTCTTCGGACCGAAGCGGTTCTCGAAGACACGGGTGCGGCAGCCCATGGTGGCCACCTCGTGGAGATAGCGCTGTGGGTCGTCGGCTCGCCATTCATCAGTTTGGTTGAAGGTGGCATCGAGGTTCAGGAAGTTGGGGAAGAACCGTCGTGCCGTCACCTGACAGGCCAGTTGGTAGAGGTCATAGTTCGGATCCTCAGGGAGGTAGTTCACCCCTCTCTTCTTCTTCCATATCTGGATGGGGAAGATGGCGGTCTCACCGTCACCCACACCCTCGTAGGTGCTTTTCAGGATTTCTCGCATGATACAACGTCCTTCGGCCGATGTGTCGGTGCCGTAGTTGATGCTGGAGAATACCACCTGGTTACCACCGCGAGAGTGGATGGTGTTCATGTTGTGGATGAAAGCTTCCATCGACTGGTGCACACGTGCCACCGTCTTGTTCACGGCATGTTGCAGCACGCGGTCATCGCCTGTCAGACCGTCTAACGGGAGCTCGATGTAGTCGTTCATCTTCTTATGATACAGATGGGAGTAGTCGGCACCGTTGAACTCTTCTAATTTCTTCAGTTCCTCGATGAAGCTGGCACGGACATAGGGTGCTAAATAATAGTCGAAGGCGGGGATGGCCTGACCTCCGTGCATCTCGTTCTGTGCCGTCTCCATGGAGATACAGGCCAGCACACTGGCTGTCTCGATGCGCTTGGCAGCACGTGAGGAGCCATGACCAGCAGAGAATCCGTGGTTCAGGATGTTGTCGAGCGGGTGCTGCACACAGGTGAGCGACTTGGTGGGATAGTAGTCCTTGTCGTGCACATGCAGGTAGTTGTGGCTCACGGCATCACGGCTCTCCTCCGACAGCAGGTAGTCATCCACAAAGGGCTTGGTGCTCTCCGAGGCGAATTTCATCATCATACCGGCAGGCGTGTCGGCATTCATGTTCGCGTTCTCGCGGGTCACGTCGTTGTTCTTGATATTGATGATTTCTAAGAACACCTCTCGTGTCTTGGCCTTTCGGGCAATACTTCGCTGGTGACGGTAGGCGATGTATTTCTGTGCCACATCTTTGCGGGCACTCTTCATCAGCTCCATCTCCACGGCATCCTGAATGTTCTCCACGGTCATCTGCGACTTCCCGTGCACGTTGATATGGTCGGTGATCATCTGGATGAGGCGCTCGTCCTCACCTTTATCGGTATGTAACATGGCCTTGCGGATGGCTGCCATGATCTTCTGCTCGTTGAATCCAACGATACGTCCGTCTCTCTTAACAACTGTCTGTATCATGAGTAGTTAACGATTGATATAATTCTATGCTGTTTTTAATCTTAGACTGTCTTTCCTGTAAACTGTAGTTCTCATCTTGCTAAATCAGGTACAAAGATACAATAAAAAACATATAAGTGATCCGTTTTGGAAAACTTTTATCGTGTTAAAAAGTGTCAAGTCGCTAAGAACCAATTACTTAATTTTTTGTTTTGGAAAACTTTCCATTTGGGATCAATTAAACATTATCCAAGGAGGCATAGCACGGGGTTAGAAGAGAAATATGAAAAATGTGTATCTTTGCATCGTGTTTTTCATAGTTTTGGGGCTGACGCCGGAGATGAGAGCGAGTCAACCAGATCAGTACGAAGTCAACGAAAATAGTATGAAGAGTCAACAATATCCGTCGGAAGTCAACGTTCTTAGCAAAAGAGTCAACCGTCTCAGTAATGGTCGTCAACTTTTTCCAGTAGAGCGAGTCAACTTTTTCCGTATGGATAGGCAAATGTTAAAAAACAAGGGTTGAAAGGAGTCAACCGTATTCAGGAAAAGGCAAAAAAACACAGTAACTTCCCAACTTCCCACTTCCCAACTTCCCACTTTAGAAATCGACGATAGTGAGAGAGAAATATTATATATTTATATATATTATAATATATATAAATATATATAACTATATATTTATATTCTTTATCTTTCTTCAAAAGCTAAAGTGGGAAGTTGGGAAGTGGGAAGTTGGGAAGATCGCTTCATGGCTCTCCCAACTCTTCAAAGATACATGCTACCATGCGCGGAGTGAACGACCGCATGCCCTCTTGGTAGTTCTGCTCTCGCAGCTTGGCCTTCAGGATGGTGTTCAAATTGATCCATTTCTTCAGTTTTCGCCATGCCGCATCGGCGCAAAGCATAGGAAAATAGAGTTGCGCAAGTTCCGTGCGCCCGTATTCACGAATAGCGTTTTCCATACTACAAAGGTACTCATTTTTATTGAATTACGCAAGTTTTACGCTCACAATCAGACACTACTTTCATCGTAATTAGACTCTACGTAAATGTTAAGTAGGCTCTGATTACATTCCAATTAGACTCTGCTTACAATGCAATTAGACTCTACTTCATCACAAAAAAACTATGTTTCTGAATACAGACCCCGCCCCAAGGCCAGGCTCTTAGTGGTAATCATACCTCTCACTTCTCACCTCTCACTTCTCAGTTTTCATCTAAAAATCCCTCTAATGGAAGAATAACCGACTATAACCGACCATAACCGACCGTAACCGACCATAACCGACATCCCCAAAAATAATTGTTGTACCTTTGCATTGTCAAAATGAGGAAGGGCGCTCAGATGACACGACAACCAAACAGCCCTTGCAAGTTTTTATATGATTTTTTACAGATTGATTCAGAACATGAACGACAACATGGTCGCAGCATTCAAGAAGTGGTATGCACGTCCTGTGATGACCGGCACCGTTGACCTCGACTACATCGCCGAGCGCATCCAGCGGAACTCCACTGCCAAGAAGTCGGATGCCAAGGCAGTGCTCACCGAGATGGTGGAGGTAATCACCGACTGCCTGCAGAACTCCCAGCGAGTGAAGATCGACGGCTTCGGATGCTTCAAGGTGGGCATCAGCTCGAAGGGTTCTGAGACCGAGGACAAGTACAGCACCGGAGAGCACATCCGCGGCCTGCGCATCATCTTCCAGCCCGAGGTGACCACCGATGCAGGAACCCACAAGCGCATCAAGAAGATGCTCCAGGGCGCACAGCTCGTCAACATCAAGAACATCACCCCGAAGGATGCACCTGCCGAGAGTGGCGAAGGTGGAGAAGGCGAAGGTGGAGAAGGTGACGAAGGCGGCAACGGTGGCGGCGAGAATAACGGCTAGCCCGTTATTCGAGGAGTGAGGAGTGAGGAGTGAGGAGTCTTTTCGAGGAGTGTGGAGTGTGGAGTGTGGAGTGAGATATGCTTTCAAGAACAAGTGACTTTGTATATGAATACTTTATCTCAGTACTATTCTCACTCCTCACTCCTCACTCCACACTCCACACTCCACACTCCTCGAAAAGACTCCACACTCCTCGAAACAAATGTAATCATAAAGTTCAAAGATCTGGAAGGGAGGTGTTGCATAAATGAAGAAACAGATTCTTAAATCCGTCCTGCAGATGATCGTTGCAGCCCTCACCGCGCTAATCACGTCAATGGGTGTCGCAAGCTGCATGTAAGCAAAGGGGTGGGAGCAAATCCGAAGGCACTGAAAAAGTCCCTATAGACTCTTTTTAACAATTAAAGGCTGCACATAGTCATGAAATAGTTTGGCTATGTGCAGATTTTTTTGTACCTTTATAGCATAAAACTTAAAGGTTAT
>Ga0247609_10000126_pt1 | contig 105785 bp, 88 predicted proteins | sample 172DNAGHGlowgp2_FD_193487 | JGI IMG/M metagenome (GOLD analysis project Ga0247609, IMG submission 193487) | Sheep rumen microbial communities from Palmerston North, Manawatu-Wanganui, New Zealand - 1728 DNA GHGlow gp2 | ecosystem: Host-associated > Mammals > Digestive system > Stomach > Rumen ...
ATAATATTTTTTTGTGATTATTCTGAAAGCAGTCAGCTTTGCGAAGGAAAGAATATTCTCACAAAATCCAAGGTTATTTGTTGACCCTCTTCGAGGGCAATAACACCACACATCTCAATTACGCATTCTAAATAATTGTGCATTATGAATTATGCATTGTGCATTAATCATCATTTTTCCACTGTGAAGGGCTCAAGCCTGTTTCGTTCCTAAAATTTCTACGGAACGACTCTATACTGGAGAAACCAGCCTTTGCAGCAATATCGCCAATAGTGTATGCCCCCGCTTGCAGAAGATTTTTAGCATATTCCACCCGATAATGGTTCACATAATCGGAGAATGTTCGACCAAAGTGCGCGTTTATTGTTTCCGAAACGTACGTTCTGTTACTTCCTACCGCTGCGGCAAGTTCATTTATATTAAATCCCTGCTGGAGGAACAACTGTTTATCCGCCATATTATTTTCTATTGACAAGAACAGCTGTTCGTCCTGTATGTCCGATTCAACACCATCGCCACTGGCATCGCTGTCGAACTGTTCCACTTTGAACTTGTACTTGCTTCCAATGTAGCCAAAGACAATTGTAAGGATTGTAAACACAAACGACGGCACACAAAGGATACACGAGCCGATGAACCATTCCCGTCCAAGCACCGACAAAATCACCGAGCAAACCGACGCTATGAAATACAATATGGATATTACCATAGTGCTTTTCACCGTCTTGTCGTCAATTGACGAATAGAAGTTACGTATCTTCATATCGTACACATAAAGTCGTTTGAACGACAAAATGCCCACCACCACCAACTGGCTCACACGAATGACAGCCGCCAAAAATTCGCCTTTGCTCCGCGTCCACCCGTAAACATAGCCAACAAGCACAAACAAAAACATACACATTGGCGGTGCCCACATCAGAAAAATCTGTTTGAACGTCAGTTTCATACCGTCTGTAAGACGGATAACGTACAAATAATACGCGGGATAGACAGATGTGGAACAGAGATAATAGAGCAAATCCCAAGCCGTAAAGTGCGTACACAAGGCACTGTTATAATAAATGGCATGGCAAAGAAACAATCCTGTTTCAACCAACATGAACAGGAACAACATCTTTTGGGCGTTATCACGGTTCCGTATATTCACACCGAGATAGATTGTCCAAAAAAGACTCGCTAAAAATGGTAAAACTTTAAATATCTGCTCTATAAAATCCATAGTCGCAAAAACGAATGTAAAAATAGAAAAAAATCATTTATTTCTCTATTTCCACAGAGAAACAAAAACAATGCCAAACCAATCTGGTTCTACAGCAGGACTTCCGCCATCCGTAAATCCTCCGGTGTTGTGATTTTTATATTTTTAGTGTCGCCTTTGTAAAAGTGAAGTTTTTCGCCCGCCAATTCCCACACGGTTGCTTCGTCGGTGAATTGCGGCTGGTAATCCACATTCATAATCGTGCGGAGTTTTCGAGCATTGAAAATCTGGGGAGTTTGTATGCGTTTTATTTGGCTTCTGTCGAGCGTTTGTGTTTGGTCGCCGTTGATTATGCGCAACGAATCAACGGAATCGACATACGGAACGCCAGAGCCAAATTTCTCGGCAGTTTCAAAGCCTTCGCGCAACATTGTTTCGGTCAGCAACGGGCGAACGCCATCGTGGACAGCAACAACGCCATCGTCGGAAATTGCCTGAAGCCCGTTGCGCACCGACAAGAATCGTTCGCTGCCGCCTTCAACAACGCGATGCGGAATTGTGCAACCGTATTGTTTGCACAACGAATCCCAATATTCAATTTGCGCCTTTGGCAGCACTATCACGCACTCAATCGCGGCATCGAACGAATGGAAGGCTTCCAAACTTCTCATCAAAATCGGTTTATTGTTGAGCAACAGAAACTGTTTGGGAATATCGTTTCCCATCCTGACACCTTTTCCGCCTGCCACTATGATTGCGTATCGTTTCATTCCTATAAAATAAAAGAGAGTACCATCGCTGATACTCTCTTTGAAGACAATTCAATTGAATTTATTCCTCGCCTTGGTTTTTCTTCATAAATGCGTAAGAAATCGGCGATGCAACGAACAATGATGAATATGTACCGACAATCACACCGATAGCCATTGAGAATACAAATCCCTTGATAGAATCGGCACCGAAGAAGAACATAATCAACAATGTAAGGAATGTTGTCATAGAAGTATTGATAGTACGGCTGATTGTGCTATTGATACCTTGGTTGAACAACATTTTTGTATTACGTTTTGGATATTCACGTGTGAACTCACGGATACGGTCGAATACAACCACGGTATCGTTGATAGAGTAACCAATAATCGTTAAGATTGCCGCAACGAACGTTTGACCGATTTCCATTGAGAATGGAACAATTCCGTACAATATAGAGTAGATACCTATCACAATGATTGTATCGTGGAACAACGCAGCAACTGCGCCAAGACCATATTGCCATTTTGAGAATCGAACGAAGATGTACAAGAACATACATATCAATGCAATGATGATTGCGATGATTGCGCCATAGATAATATCGTTGGCGATTGTAGGACCAACCATATCGGATTGTTTCAAGTTTTCTTGTTTGAATGATTCCAAAGTAACATCGTCACCCAAGAACGGTTTCATACCTTCGAACAACTTTCCTTCAATTTCGGCATCAATGTCGTGGTTCGATTTTTCGTTGATTTTGTAGTTAGTTGTAACCTTGATATCAGATGCGCCGTATGTCTTAACTTCGGCAGAAGCGCCTTCGAACTGAGCATTCAAAGCGGCTGAAATAGCCTCTACATTACGTTCGCCCTTCATTTCGATTACAAACGAACGACCACCGGCGAAATCAACACCCACATCGAATCCTCTCACGCAAATCGAAAGAATTGAAACCAAAATCATTGCGCCAGAAATAAACGCAGTAACTTTACCCGATTTGATGAAATCAATATTGATATTTTTGAATGCGCCACGAGTCAAATTGCTGTCGAAAGAAATTTCCTTCTTCTTGTCGAGGAATCTCTCGAAAATCAAACGAGTGATGAAGATTCCGCAGAACAATGAAGTCAAGATACCAATCAACAATGTGGTTGCAAAACCTTGGATAGGTCCTGTACCGAAGATGAACAAAATCAAACCTGTCAGGAATGTGGTTACCTGACCATCGATGATTGCCGAATATGCGTTTTTGAAACCGTCGGCAATTGCAAGTTTTGTTCCCTTGCCAGCCGCAAGTTCCTCACGGATTCGTTCATATATAATCACATTGGCATCGACCGCCATACCAAGAGTAAGCACGATACCAGCGATACCCGACAAAGTAAGAACTGCACCAAGCGAAGCAAGAACGCCGAAGATTAAGAACAAGTTCAACAGCAAAGCCACACTTGCAACAGCACCAGCCTTACGATAGTAGAAAATCATATAAATCAACACAAGGATAAATGCGCCGATGAACGAAAGAATACCTGTTCTGATAGATTCCTTACCAAGTGAAGGACCTACGAATTCAGCATTCATAATGTGGGCGCGTGCCGACAATTTACCAGATTTCAAAATGTTTGCCAAGTCAGTTGCCTGAGCGATAGAGAAATCGCCAGTAATAGAAGAAATACCGTCGCTGATTTCGCTTTGAACTGTTGGATACGAATATACATATCCATCAAGAACGATAGCAACCGAGCGTTGGATATTTTCTTTAGTAAGACGTTTCCATTCTTTAGCACCCTCGCTGTTCATCACCATACGAACGCTTGCGCCGCCGCCTGTATTCGAGAATTCAGGGCGGGCATCAACCACGATGTCGCCTTCCAACGAAGCGTGACCGTCCAAATCAACATCTTTCAAAGCAATCAACGTATAAATACCGTTTTCCGCTTTTTTCGACCACGTTAATTTCAATTCAGGAGCATTTTCTGCAAGAATAGCCTTGATTTCAGGCATAGCCAAGATGGAATCAATTCTTGCGACATCAATTGATGAAGCATAACCAACCACAGGTCCATATCCAACACGACCTTCACGGTCAATATTTGGAGTAAGATATGCGAAGAATGGATTAGCTTTCTTGAATTCTTCAGCGTTTTGAGCCATCAGTTGAGCAGAATCAACTGCGGCAGAATCGCCTTGTTGGATTTGTTCCTTCAAAGAAAGGTCTTTCGAAGTTGTGTCTGCTGCGGATTGCGCAACTGTTGTAGTGTCTTTTCCCGATTCAACTTTGTTCATTGCAGCCAACGTGTTGTTGATTGAGAACAAAAGTTGGTAAACCTCAGAGTTGTTGTATGTTTCCCAGAATTCCAACTGAGCGGAGCTTTCCAAAAGTTCACGGACACGTTCGCGGTCCTCAACACCTGGAAGTTCAACCAAGATACGGCCACCACCAACATTTTGAATGTTTGGCTGTGTAACACCGAAACGGTCGATACGGGTTCTCAACACATTGAATGTATTTTCGATAGCTGAATTTTCCTCTGCCTCCAACACACTCAACACCTCTTCGTTTGTTGAGTTGTATGTGATTTTACCCAACAAATCTTCGTTAGCCACGAATAAAGTACGAAGGAAGTTGTTTGGATACAATTGGGTAAATGCTTTTCCAAAAGCGGAAATATATGTTTCACCAGCTTCCTGCTCAATTTTGTCGGCAAGGTCAAGAGTTTTTACCAACATTGTGTCGGCATCACCGTCCGACGAAAGATTTTTAATCAAGTCGCGGGTTGAAATCTGCAATGTAACGTTCATACCACCCTTCAAGTCCAAACCAAGGTTCAGCTCGTGCTGACGGCATTCGTTCAAGCTAAACTTACGCAACCAGAAGAAATTGTAGTAATCTTTCTGTTGTGACAATGAATCTAAAAACTGTTTTTGATACGCAGCGTATGCGATATTGTCGTCACCAGCCAATTCTTTGGCATATTTGTCAGCATCACGATTTGCTTTCGATGTGAAGTAGGTGAACGATAGAGAATAAAGTGCTGCCAATACCAAGCAGACTGTGAATACGCGGATAAATCCTTTGTTTTGCATTTCTATATTGTTTAAATTAACCTAATTTTACTTTTTTTAGACGGCAAATATATACTTTAATTCGGAATTCGTATAACAGAAACCCGAAATTTATTTTCATTCAGTGGCTTATAATTTATTTTTGTACAATTTTCTGAACGATTTTTTCGCGAATTTCGGGAATGAACGTTTGCTTCCCCATACATTTTTGCCAAGGCATTTTGCGGCAAGATTTTTCACACCACCGCCCACGCAATCAGTTCTACAGGCTTTTTTCGTAAAGAATGTGAACCCGTCGATAATCGGTTTTTCCATTGCGTGGAAATACCCTCCTTGAACCGCCAACTTGCGATTTTCAAGTATCAAATCGTTCAACGGCATTTTTACCGGGCACACGCTTGCGCAATTCGCGCAAAGCGAACATGCGGAACAAAGATGGGCGAACGATTCGAACCCTTTCAAATGCGGCGATATTACCGTGCCGATTGGGCCTTGGTATGTTGTATTGTACGTGTAGCCGCCAATGTTTTTATAAATAGGACAAGCGTTCAGGCACGCGCCACAACGGATGCACGACAATGCCACGCGGAACGTGTCCTGCTTATATATATTGGTACGGCCATTATCCAACAAAATCACATACATTTTTTCAGGTCCATGCGATTCGTTTTCCTTTTTAGGACCGCTAAACACCGATGAATAGGCTGTAATAGGCTGTCCCGTGCCATTTTGCGCCAAATGAGGCCAAAACAGCGCCAAGTCCTTATACGAAGGGATTATTTTTTCGATTCCCGCAATAGCGATTTGAAGTTTTGGAAACGACGTTGACATAAGCGCGTTTCCTTCGTTTTCGGTAACAGCAATCGCGCCTTTGTCGGCAATAATGAAATTTGCGCCCGTAATGCCCGCGTCCGCCGCCAGATATTTCTCCCGCAGTTTTGCGCGAGCCAGCATCGTCATTTCCTCTGCGGAACTTTCCAATGGGAAACCGAAGTGTTTATTGAACAACTGTGCCACATCGGCTTTTGACTTGTGCATAGCAGGTGTTACAATATGATATGGTTTTTCGCCGGCGAGTTGCACAATGTATTCGCCCAAGTCAGTTTCCACCGATTCCACGCCGATTTTCTTCAGATTTTCGTTCAATTCGATTTCTTCCGTCGTCATGGATTTACTTTTAACGATGGATTTCACGTTATTTTCCTGGAAAATCTGTGTAATATATGCTATCGCATCCTCGGCAGTGCGTGCCCAAAGCACAGTACCGCCATTTCGGGTAAAATTCTTCTCGAATTGCTGCAGATATTCCGAAAGATGTTCGAGCGTGTGCCGTTTGATAGCCGCCGCCTTATTACGGGCAGCTTCCCTATCTTGGTACCGCGCAGCGCCTTTTGCCACAGCGGCATAGTATTTTCCCATATTGAAGCGGATGGTCTTACGGTGTTTCTCGTCGAAGGAAACCCGCGCCGCGTCTTTTTTGAATTGGATTTCTTTAGGATTTGCCATAGTATCTACAAATCAATTTTGTTGACTCTGTTTGTGTGGCGGCCGCCCTCAAATTCAGAATTTAAGAATGTTTTCACGATTCTCCACGCATCGTCGGCAGCGATGAAACGTGCCGGAAGCGCACATACGTTTGCGTTGTTGTGAGCCCGTGCGAGGCGCGCAATTTCTTCGTTCCAGCACAATGCGGAGCGAACCCCCTTATGTTTGTTGACTGTCATATTGACACCATTTCCCGAACCGCACAGCACAAGTCCGGTGGAAAATTCTCCCGAACTGATTACGGTTCCAACCTTGTGGGCAAAATCGGGATAATCAACAGAATCGTTGCTGTTTGTCCCAAAATCAACGGGCTCGTAACCGTTCTGCACAAGAAGTTTCTTGATGTATTCTTTCATTTCGAAACCTGCGTGGTCGCAAGCCATTGCGATTTTCTTATTCTCCATTTTGTGAATCGTTTTTTCGTCCGACAAAAGTACGGCATTTTTATTATATAGCAACGAGTTATCCATTATAATCTGGAAGAAATTCCTGCTACGTGGCAGAAACGGCTACAATCCCCACACTCGGAGGTTATACGTGCCTTCCACCGCATTTTCAACCTCATCGGGCAAAATCTGGAAAAAATCAATATCTGTCATCGCCTCTATTTCGTCAACGCTCACCACATACGACGAAAGCGGATTATGTCCGCCTTCGTTTTGAAACACAAAACCAATTGTTTCATAGCCATTTGGCGTATTTTTCAGCAAAACCTTAAAAAAACCTTCGGGAGCCACAATTTTTTTGCGTCCAATTGTTTGCGCATGTTCCGACACCAACGGGCCGCAAATCACATAAACACTACCACATTGCCCCGCCCATTTGCGTATCCGCTCCTCAAGGATTTTCCAATCGCCATCGTTCAGGTCGTGGTTCTGCGGACACATATTCGACATATAAAAACTTTCGTCCATAGCCTGTTGGCTCCATTTCATATCGCCAGCAGGAGCCATGTGCCCACGGTCGAAACCAGAACCCGAATAGTCAGAATGCGTTATGAAATCGCCCACGACTTCAGGGTCGTTGGTGAAGAAATCATTTCCCTTGCGAGGCACCACACCTTTGGTTTCGGTGTCGGTGAGTTCGTATGCGACCCAATTGGGAATGTGCCATTGCGAATTATAACACACTGTGTAGCCAACGTGCTCGATGATTTGGCACGGTTTTTCATTTTGCAGACACGCAATCTCCGACAAATCAAAATCAGCCCGCTGCGCTTTCGCCCTACAAGAGAAAAAAGTAAGTATCGAAAGAAATATTATAACTGTTTGTTGTGATTTACTCATATTTATTTATCTGAAATCCAAAAATGCAGATATTTTATGAAAATCTGGCAAACTTTATGAAAAACTTTTTAGAAGAATCATTATTTTTGTCGCAACATAAAACCATATACGATATGTTCTCAGGAATAGTTGAAGAATGTGCCAAAGTAGTTGGCATCGAAAAAGACCAGACCAACATCCATTTTACGTTGAGTTGCAGTTTTGTGAACGAATTGGGAATCGACCAAAGCGTTTCGCACAACGGCGTGTGTCTCACAGTGGTACGCAAAACCGACACTACCTACACGGTTACGGCAATGCAGGAAACGCTCATCAAATCGAATTTGGGCGATTTGACCGTTGGCAGCGAAGTAAACGTTGAACGCAGTATGAATATGAACGGCCGCCTCGACGGTCACATTGTGCAAGGCCACGTTGACCAAACCGCCGTTTGCACAAAGGTTGAACCCGTTGACGGCAGTTGGTACTATACATTCGAATACGAACCGGCACAAAAAGACTACATCACGGTGGAAAAAGGTTCCGTTACGGTGAACGGCGTGAGCCTCACAGTGGTGAATTCCCAACGGAAGTCGTTCCAAGTGGCAATTATTCCCTACACATACGAGCACACGAATTTCCACGCAATTCAAGTTGGAAGCCGCGTAAACCTTGAGTTCGACATTATTGGGAAATACATTGTCCGCTACTTGGAATTGCAAGGCACGGTTAAATAGTGAATGCGATTTTCGAGCGTCTTCGGGATTTGCTTCAACTATTCTTTCCCGAAACGTGCGATGTGTGCGGCAACAGCCTTCGGTATGGTGAACATATTTTATGCACGGATTGTCTGCTCGACATTCCGCAGATTCATTTGCACAATTTGGAACACAACCCCGTGGAGGAACTATTTGCGGGAAGCGTGCCGTTTGAGCGCGCCACAGCGTTTTTCAACTACCAAAAACATACGCAATATGCGCATTTGGTACATAAGCTGAAATATCAAGGGCGCGAGGATATTGGAACACTATTAGGAGAATTGTTTGGCGTAGCGTTACAGAAATCAGGATTTCTTACGGGAATTGACGCGATTGTGCCGATACCGCTCCATCCCAAGCGACAACGAAAACGGGGTTACAACCAGAGCGCCGTTTTAGCCCAAGGGATTGCCAACATTACAGGAATTGCAATTCTTGAAAATGCGGTAATCCGAGCAGTCAATACTAAAACGCAAACACGCAAAAACAAGGAAGAACGCGCCCAAAACGTACAAGGAATTTTCGAAGTTGCCGCCTCTTCGCAACTCGACGGCAAGCACATACTCGTTCTTGACGATGTGATAACCACAGGCGCAACCTGTATTTCCTGCGCCGAAACAATTCTACACCATTCCAACGCAAAATCCATCAGCTTTGCAAGCATTGCGCTGGCACAAAGATAAAAAGAAAGCAGAACCTTTCGATTCTGCTTTTCTTGTGTTATGAAAGAATTTGTATTGATTACATCATTCCTCCCATGCCGCCCATTCCTGGCGCACCCATTGGAGCAGCTGGCTCGTCTTTCTTTTCTTCTGCGAGCACGCATTCTGTCGTCAATAACATTCCGGCAACAGATGCTGCATTTTCAAGAGCGATACGAGTTACTTTCTTCGGATCGATAATACCAGCCTTCTTCAAATCTTCGTATTGTTCGGTGCGGGCATTGTAACCGAAATCACCTTTTCCTTCGCGAACTTTGTTCACCACTACAGAACCTTCGCCTCCTGCATTTGCCACAATCTGACGAAGTGGTTCTTCAATGGCACGTTTAATGATTTCAATACCAGTATTTTCGTCTTCGTTCGCACCTGTCAAACCATCCAATGCTGATTGAGCACGGATAAATGCCACACCACCACCTGGGATGATACCTTCTTCAACAGCGGCACGAGTTGCGCTCAATGCGTCCTCAACACGGTCTTTCTTTTCTTTCATCTCAACTTCGGTAGTTGCACCAACGTACAAAACTGCCACGCCGCCTGCCAATTTTGCCAATCGTTCCTGAAGTTTTTCCTTGTCGTAATCCGACGTGCTTGCAGCGATTTGTGCCTTGATTTGAGCCGCACGTGCGTTGATTGCGTCTTTTGAACCTTTACCACCGACAATTGTTGTGTTTTCTTTATTGATAGAAATCTTTTCACACTGACCAAGTTGGTCGATTGTAGTAGTTTCAAGTTTCAAGCCTGTTTCTTCGCTGATAACAGTACCGTTGGTAAGAATTGCAATATCCTGCAACATTTCTTTTCTTCTGTCGCCGAAGCCAGGAGCCTTTACGGCTGCAATCTTCAACGAACCACGAAGTTTGTTCAATACCAAACCTGTAAGAGCTTCGCCATCAACATCTTCGGCAATCAACAAAAGAGGACGGTTAGTCTGCAATGTAGCTTCAAGGATTGGCATAATTTCCTTCATCGAAGAAATTTTCTTGTCGTAAATCAAGATGTATGGATTGTCAAGCACAGTTTCCATTTTTTCGGTGTTTGTCACGAAATATGGAGAAATGTAGCCACGGTCGAATTGCATACCTTCAACAACCTCAACAGTTGTTTGCGTGCCTTTTGCCTCTTCAACGGTAATTACACCTTCTTTCTTCACTTTCTTCATTGCTTCGGCAATCAATTTACCGATTTCTTCGTCGTTGTTTGCCGAGATACGTGCAACTTGTTCAACTTTTTCACCGTCAACTGTCACTTGTTCAGCTTGAGCGTTAAGATTTGAGACAACAGCGGCAACGGCTTTGTCGATACCACGTTTCAAATCCATTGGATTAGCGCCAGCAGCGACGTTTTTCAAACCAACACCGACAATTGCCTGAGCAAGAACGGTGGCAGTTGTCGTACCGTCGCCAGCATTATCGTTTGTACGAGAAGCGACTTCCTTAACCATTTGAGCACCCATATTTTCGAATGCGTCAGGAAGTTCAATTTCTTTAGCCACAGTCACGCCGTCCTTTGTAATTTGCGGAGCACCGAATTTCTTTTCAATAACTACATTGCGGCCTTTAGGACCAAGCGTTACCTTTACCGCGTTTGCCAAAGCGTCAACACCCTTTTTCAAAGAGTCGCGGGCGTCAATGTTGAATTTTATTTCTTTTGCCATGATTATCTAAATTTTAAATGATTACAATATTAAAAGAATGTCTGATTGCGAAAGAAGAAGATATTTTTCGTCGTTGAACGTAAGTTCCGTCCCCGCATATTTTCCGTACAAAACAGTGTCGCCCACTGCAACTTCCATTTCTTCGTCTTTTTTAGCCTTACCAATAGCGATCACCTTGCCTTGAAGTGGTTTTTCCTTTGCTGAATCAGGAAGAATGATTCCCGAAACTGTTTTTTCCTCGGCTGTGTCTGGTTTTACAAGAACCTTTCCTGCCAATGGTTTACCTTTGAAATCTGCCATAATTATATAATTTTTAGATTAAACATTTTAATTTTCGTCGTTGACTTGTCATATTTTGTGCCAACTCATTTTTTTTGAAATATTGGCAGAATTACAGGAAAAACTATATGACAAGACACAAAAAAGGTGTCAATAGTATGACATATTGACACCTCCAACCAAAAAACCTTATGAAAACAAAATTACTCTTTACTCTTGAAAATCTTCTGCTGTTGGCACATCAGAAGGAACGTTCATTTGTACCGATGGAGCGTTGTCCTCGAACATTGAACGAGATTCTTTCACTCCGTTTTGTGTTGGCAACAAAGCTGTAAGGACTATACAAAGAACCACCAACGCTCCCGCCAAAGTCCACGTTGCCTTTTCAACAAAGTCGGTTGTGCGGGCCACGCCCATTTCGTATCGTGACGACATAAGACCGCCGCCTTTTGAATTTTGGATTAACACGATACAAACCAATAATACACTTACAATTATCAACAATACATTAATGACTACCATATTCCTTTACTTTTTTAATTCTTGTACTTCTGAAATTCGGTTCGCAAAGTAAACACTTTTTTCTGGATATTTCAAACGCAATTTTTCGTAGATTTCAATTGCTTTGTTAAAAAGTTGCTGTTTTATATAGATTTTCGCCATAGATTCGGTTACGCACTCCTGCTCTGGAACGCATTCCAGCGCAAGGTCTTCGGTATTTTCTGCTAAATGGGCATCAAATTTTGGCATTTTTGGATTTTCCAAAATAAACTTGTCAATCAAATTGAAATCGGACTCTGTGTTTTTCCAACCGCCCGAACGTTCAAACCAATCGTGTTTTTCATTTTTTTCCACTGGATTTGAAACCTTTAGCTCTTCGTCAAGCATTTCAAACACGAGCGGAGCTTGTTCTGACTGTGCGTCATTTCCAGATTCCGGCGTGGCAGCACTGTCAAACGAAACATCCAACAATTCATCCTCCGCGAGCGGTTGTTTTTCTTCTTTTTCTGGATTGGAGACTTGCGCAACAGGCTCATTCTGCTTGTTTGCCTCACGTTCTTTGCGCTCGCGGCATTCCCGAAGAATTCGTTCCGCCAGCGACTCATTTTTCGGAGCATCTTCAGTAACTGCCTTGATTATCGGCTCGGAGAAAATTGGTTTTACTGTTGGCACAGCTGTTTTTTCCACTTCTGCAACTGGCTCAACAGCAACATTTTCTTGTTTTGGTTCGTCAACAACAGGAACAGCGTCGATTTTTTCTTCAGGTTGGTTCGTAGTTTCCACGATTTCGTTTACAACAAACGAATCAACTTCTTCAGAGGATTCCGTAGAATTTTTAACTTCAACAGATTGTGCAGATTCAACATTTTCTTCAACTTCTGTTTTGATTTCTTCCACAATGTCCTCCGTAACTTGTTGAACCTCTTCCACTTGTTGAACAGTAGGTTCTTCTACCGCTGCATTTTCTGTTGGAACTGATTCTGGCTTCGTTTTTTCCACAATTACTTCCGCAACCTGCTGAACTTCTTCCACTTGCTGGGCAACAGGTTCTTCTTCCATTGGTGTTTCAGAAACGGGCTCTGTTTTTTCTTCATTTGTCGGTGAAACAGGCTCAGCAACAGGTTCTTGAGGTTTCACCTCAACAGATTCCGAATGGACAAACGTTTCAGTGTTTTCGCCATACAAAAGCACGTACAATTTTTTTCGGTCGGCGGCGTACGTTGCGGTAAGTTGCAACGAAGCATCGAAATCAACAGATTCAGCATTTTGCAGACCTTTCGAATACAATAGGCGCGCCGTTTGGAAATAGGGATAATCCTTTATCAGCGAAGCCAATTTTTTTACTTCGTCTGCCGAAATTTCCTCGGGATTGCCGATAAGTTCCTTAATTTGTTTCTTGTTTAATCCCATATCACCAATTTGCTACACTTTCCATAAAGATTGACTCAATAATTTCCTCGGAAAGTTCTTTTATCAATACATCTTCAACATTTGAGAGACTTTCCGTCGCGTCAAAATCACGGTATGCGGAAAATCGTTTGTCGTAATTCTGTTTTTCGTCGGTTTTGTTCACGAATTTTATTTGAACGGAGATCGTAAGTCTTGTCTGCGCCGCCAATTGACTTGCTGTAACACCTTCGTACGACGTTGAATAGTCAACAATATTTCCCGAGAATTGCAAATCTCCGTTCGATGAAACCAGCGACAAACCAGCCGTGGAACGGAATTTATCTTTCAAACCTTCGGTGAACACATCGCTGAGCGTGGCCTGCTTGTTTGCCGCATGATTGGCGATATACGCAACCGAAAATGTTTTCACGTCAGGCGAAATCGATGCTCCCGACAACGAATAGTTGATGGAGCAGCCCGAGCAACCCAACGCACAAATCAATATATATATGAATAGTTTTTTCACTGAATATTGTATTCTTTAATTTTTCGGTACAACGTTCGTTCTGAAATGCCAAGTTCCTCGGCGGCAAGTTTCCGTTTGCCATTGAACTTTTGGAGCGCTTTCTTTATAAACGCAACTTCATTGTTCGCCAAAGATAATGATTCTTCTTTAATTTCCTGCGTGTCAATTATATGAGTTTCGTCACGGGCAATATTGGAACGTGTTGTGGGTGAGCCAACTATATTGATTGGCGTTTTCTCCTGCCGCACATCCACAAAATCTTCAGGATAAAAATCCTTGTCTTTCGGTTGGTCGTTGAGCAACGACGACGGATGATATTGTCCGCCCGATTGTATCATATTGTTCACCAGCTTTTTAAGGTCGTCCATATCTTTTTTCATATCAAGCATCAGCTTGAAAATGATTTCTCGTTCCGACGCATACGTGGCATCCGACGCGGCTGGATTCACCGCTGGCAAATGCGATTGACCGTAGTCGGGAAGATATTTCTTTAAATCTTCTTCGGAAACGATTGGCCCGTCCTCCAACATGGCTATTTGTTCGGAGATATTCTTCAGTTGGCGAATATTTCCCGGCCACCGATACGACAGCAACATCCGTTTGGCCGCTTCGCTCAAATCAATGCGTGGACGACGGTACTGTGCGGCAGTTTCGTTCACAAACTTGCGGAACAACGCATATATGTCATCTTGTCGCTCGCGGAGCGGCGGAATCCGAATAGGAACTGTGTTCAGACGATAATACAAATCCTCGCGGAATTTGCCCGCTTCTATCGCTTTCTGCAAATCAACATTGGTAGCCGCCACAATGCGCACATCGGTTTTTTGCACATTCGATGCGCCAACAGGAATGAATTCCCCCGACTCAAGCACACGAAGCAACCGCGACTGCGTTGATTTGGGAAGTTCGCCAACCTCATCAAGAAAAATCGTACCACCATTCACCGTTTCAAAATAACCTTTGCGGTCGCCCACAGCACCCGTAAACGAACCTTTTACGTGACCGAACAACTCCGAATCAATAGTTCCTTCGGGAATTGCACCGCAGTTGATTGCAATATATTTTTTATCTTTTCGTAAGCTATTTTTGTGGATGATTTGCGAAAACGCCTCTTTACCAACGCCACTTTCGCCCATAATAAGGACGGAAAGGTTAGTGGGAGCAATCTGAAGCGCAATCTCCACCGCATTGTCCAAGCGGGGCGAATTGCCAATAATGCCCAAATTTTGCTTTACCGATTGAACTGTCTTATCCATACCAGAAAATTTCCCAAAAGTACAAAAATTCTCAGAGTTTGAAAAATAGATTGTGAATGTTTACCGAATAACCACGAAAATGACTTGTTGGATATTGCAATATAATAATCTCAATATTCAAAAAACAACGATTCGCCCACTACTATCAACAAACGAAAAACAGTTTCAGTCGAAAATCATTTAGATGTGTTTACTGTATTTATCTTTATCAATGAATAGTTATTATTTCACCACAATTATAGATTTTGTAACAACTCCCTTATCTGTAACTATCCGTACAAAATAATCGCCTGATAAAAGAGACGATACGTCTATCTGATTTTGTTTTGCGACGGTTTTGACTTCAGAACCCGAAGATGTGTAAATAATCACATTTTCAATATTTGCGTTAGCAACGATGTTCAAAACATTTTCCACAGGGACAGGATAGATTGCAACATTTAGTTCTTCTGTATATTGTTCTAACTGAATTTCGTTTGGTTGTGATTCAAAATCTTCTATTGTAAACGATTTTAACGAACCACAATTTGCAGAGTGCGTACCAACCCAAGTATGTAATGCTGTATAAGCAAAGCACCCCTCTCCATTTTGCTCTCGAGCAAAAATATCTCCCCCTTCTCTGCCAAATATAATTGTTATATTGTTTGTTCCTTGCCCTGATGTGATTTGGGCATCCTCAGGAACACTCCATATAAAATTTCCTTGTCGTGGTATGGAATATTGCACATTAGGCTCATAGGGACATAAGGATGTCCAGTCGTTCGGACCATATATGGCAAGATTCCCTGATTGGGGTCTGACACGTATTTGTAAAGTTTCTCTTCCTTCATTAACCAGTTCTCCGTTACGGAATTCCTGTACAATTAAATCCACATCTCCTTGAACGCCTGCATATGGTTGTATCTCTACACCATTGTCAATAGCTCTAATTGTAGCCATTGTGTTGTTTGACAATGACCAGACATAGTTACTGCCCAAATTAGGAGATTCTATGTGAAATTGTTGAGTCAACCAATTAACGAATATATCATTTTTACATAAAACTCTATTCCCTGAAATACTAATTGGCGGTGTCAATGGTATTGTATCGCAATGGGAAACGGATGTACATCCGTTCTCATCTTGGGATTCCACACAGATTGCCGCAGGACATGACGCGACAGAGATTGTTACAGACGGTGACTGATTTGAATCAAACGTAACGCCCTCGCTACCGTGCCACATATACACGTTGTTTTCAACAGCATTAGAAATGGTAGCCGTATAACTGTCCATATTATTTCTGTTATACGTAAATACAGGTATCTCGCTGTTCTCATTCACAGTCACATTTGCCGAAACATCCGATGTACAGCCGTAAATGTCGGTCATTGTCACCGTATATGTGCCAGCGGAAGATACGCTGACGGATGCCGTATTTTCGCCTGTGTTCCATTCATATTGAGATATTTCTCCCTGTGTAACATCGGGTTGGAGTGTAACCGACATTCCTTCACAAAATGCAATGTCGGCAAGATCCGCTACTATCGCAGGGGCTTCGCTTACAACAACTTGCGTACTGTCTTTAGAGCCAAACCCATCGGAAATAGTTAGTTTATATACTCCTGCCGTTGACACGGTAACTGTCGGAGTTGTTAGGGTTGTCTGTTCCGATTCCCATTTATAGAACAATTCGCTGTTTGATGGATTATCCACTCTCGGAACAAGTTCTACCTGACCGCCTGCACAGAATATTGTATCGTGCAATGTAACAGTAGGTTTGGACATATAGGATATGATAATCATATCGTCCGTTAAATTCTCAGAAGCAGATTCACCGTTGTAATATCCGTTAGATATGGAAACATCTGTATTTGCTATCCGCTTTACGTGGAATGTAAGATACAGCAGTTCTCCGCCATCTGTTACGAAACCATTCTCTGTGTTGGAATATAGTTGTACCACAACGGTGTTGTTTTCAAGTCTGTCGTACATATCGACAGTTTGATGCAGTTGCCCTAATTCAATTCCGCTATAGTTAAGAACATTATTATCAAATGTTATATTGAATTTCATACTTTGCAATTCAGCGCAAGAACCACACTCTTCGATTGGCGAGATGCTGACAGGAATTGTTATTATAGACGCTTGTTCCGAAACATTCAAGGTTTCTGGTTCTATAAATATTTCCTTATCACACGAAACGACAGTGATTTGTACGGAGTCAGTGTTACTACATTCTCCATTCGTTACGGTATAATAAATTGTGTGTACGCCAGAATGTTCTGCTCTGAATAACCCCGAACTTTCCATCTCAGTTCCTGACCATACTCCACCATCAGGAGAAGCAAATAATTGTCTCGGCTGTCCTTTCACTACAAAATTTTGGGTTATTGGTCTAATAACAGGATGTGGCAAAGCATTTATAGTAACCGTTGTTTGTGCATCCTCTTGACAATCGCCGTCTGTCGCACTTGCTTTTATCGTTACCTGTCCCCAAACTTGCGGATTTGTTGTTATGGTATTTCCATCTATCGAAACCATGCCCGTCGGTTCGGCTGATAACGTGTATATGCCGTTGTTGTTGTCTTGAACGGAAACAATGAATGAATCTCCTGCACAAACGGATTTTTTGTCCGTCGTAATACTTTCTATCAATCTGACTGGTTCTTGTTGCATAATTATTTGAATGGTATCACTTGTTTTCTTAACCAAACATGCGTCACTGCAACTGCCATGCAGAGTTCGCTCCAACGAAGTTGCCATTTTTAGGGTAAAATCACCCTGTTCACATCTATTCGCATTTCTGACTTGGAATGTAAACTGCAAATTTTCATTTCCGTCCACATGTTTATTCCGTTCAAACGCCCATACCACACTTTGGCCATTATTCTGTATAGAACTGAAATAATTAGGAGTGGTTGAATTCTCAACGTATTCAAGTCCTTCTGGCAGTATTACCGTAAAATCAACGCTGTCAATCAAATGTAAATCGTTGTTTTGCAACGACACCGAAACCGTTCCTATTCCCTGATTGTCAAAATTCACGGCGGTAGCGGAAAAACGGATGCTGTCCATATTTTCAAACCCCTTTATATTGGGTTTAATAGAAAAATCTTCTTGTATAGGGTTGTTGCAAATGTCGTATCGTAAAACGTGGGCATTTATAGGTTTGGAAACATCTATGTAATCTTTTGTAGGGTCGCATTCAATAGATAATCCAATATTTACAATCGTATTGGCTTCATCTATATTATCCGTCGAAGAATTTCTTAATACATCTGTTGTAATGTTTCTGCTTGACGGGGTATTATAATTACCGAGTTGATATGTATCGGAATCAATGTTTGCTTCCACTGTTTTCACATTGACATTCTCGGAAATGTTGTCCAACCAAAATGAAATGTTTGAAGTGTCTGCCCCTAAGTTGCTGATTTGGAATGAATAATACGCAGTGTCGCATAAATTCATATATCGTGTTTCAAATGTTGGTTGTGTTACAGGAAGTGAGATTGAGTTTACCGTCGCATCAAGATTTCTGTTGTAATATTCCAATGCCAACGTGTCAAATGCGGTCTCATCTATTTCATCACATTCAATTGCTGCCTGTAATAAAGAACGCAACGTGTCGTTATTTGCACAATCTTGAACTTCGGCGGTAAAAGTCAGTGTAGATGTTCCCTCCTCAAAAGGAAACTTAAAAAATATGGAGTCTTTGTTAGAATCATTTTTTGTTAAAACAGTACCATCTAAGTTCCTTATATCTATAAGACGCATTTGGTTTGATCTCCATTTAAAATATAAGTTTTTACCATTTGTGTTTCCTGAAACGGAAACATCCCATGAAACTGTTTTTGTTTGTGTTGAAGCGACATTTGGTTGGGATATGCTAACAATGGGATTATCAGACAGTTTAAGATAGTATAGTGGCATTCCCTCTATCTGTATGGGAACATTTTTTGAAGATGTTTCATAATTTAAATATCGTACATGAAAGTCAACGAAAAGATATCTTGAGAGTGTGGAAACATCTAATAATAAAGTATCATCATTACCGAAACGTAGTTCATATTTGTCTGAATCTTCATAAAGATGAATTGGAATTTCCATTGTAGGAACTTGAAAATAAACTCTCAACCTATCTTTATCCAATGAAAGTCCTCCTTCTCGAAAAATAGTGATTTTACTAACCTGAAGGTTTGGATTGTATTCCCCGTTATATCCCTTTGTTGTAGAAAGTCTTATATTAGACCTACAAAACGATGTTGATGAATTCTTATTAATATTTCTTCTAAATCCTATAATGTCTTGCTTTTTTATGATACAAGGTATCTCCGCTGTTTCTTCTGATTTCTCCATCTGAAGGTATGCAGAAAGATGGTTGACATCTTCGTTTGTGGAAAGGTCTTCAACTAAACACCAAACATCAATACGTATGGAATCGTGCGAACTTTCCATAGTTTCTATTGGTATTTTAAAATAAAAATCGTCTGAGAATGGTTTCTGGGCTTTTGTCAAAACCCCTTGACGACTGCCTATTTGATATGTCCCCCTTATATAATTCAGCAATGGCGAGTAATTAGACTTAGAAATTGTTGCTGATATAAAATCGTATGAATTGTCAATGATATTGTATTCACCAAGTAAAGTCATGTGTACAGTATCCCCTCGGCTTACCACATTGGATGCGGAGGATTCTTCTCTTGTAAGTTTTTGAATTTTTTCCAACTCTCTTTTATAAGGAATCATATTGTTCACATCTGAAAGTTTCCAGCCATAATTTGTTCTATAAGCCGTAAAATCTGTTAATAGAACATCATTGACATTTGTATTCAATTGAATGTTGTTTTCAACTGTAATCAATTTATTAATATTACCCAATGTTTTTGTTCGTCCACATTCCTCATTTTTAACACCATAAGAAATGTTTAGATAATAATCGTGACAAGGAGACGCATTTTCATCAAATTTCAATTGCAATGTTTCACTGAAATTACCAGAGGTAAATGTGCCATGATAAACATCTGAACTACCATTTATAGTGATTCCATCGGATGCCCATGCCGAGAAATAACAAATATAATCACTATACATTAGTTTGGGTAAAACCGTTGTCCGTAGATTTAGGTTATATTCATAACTATTGGATTGTTCCAAATTAACAATATCCGCCCCTGTAATCTCGTGTCTTGATACGGAAATTCCACCTGATAGATTTGATGTTACCGTTTTTAACATATCATCGCTTGATGATACATATTCAACTTTTTGGGTAAGTGAATATGTTGTACTTGCTCCTAAAATGTAACTTGAACTTAAAGCATATTCTACTTCTATTGTGATGGAATCTCCTGCCGCTAATTCAGAATAGTTATTATCCCTATTCACATCTTCCAACCCGCCATCACCGTCTATGTTGGTGGTTGGCATGGATACTCGTCCCGATGCCCCCAATACATTTACTCCTGCAATTTGGGCGGATTGAGGTATTACGTATCCATTTCCAAGACTGATTGTGTTTATATATGCAACTCCGTCGCCTATATTCTTAATGGTAACTGCCATTCTTCCGTTTTGCGTACCACAAAAATCAAATGGCTCAATATCCTTTTGTGAAATTGTTAAATTTGGGATACCCGTTTGTCGAAGTATAGAGATAGTTCCTCGTTCTGTTTGATTAGAACAATAATTACCTAAACTATCAGCAAAAAGTAATTCATATTCAAGTGGATAGGACGTAATAGACGGCGTTAATTGTAAAGCATATTTTACATAAAGCGTATCGCCATATTGCAAACCTTCTAATCCAATATTTTGTAAATTTGCATTTGTGAAATTAAATTCCGAAGGATTGTTGTAACTGCCCCCTGTCCAAATCGAGTTAGACCAATGTTCTCCGTCTTTTGAAATTTGAGCGTACATATCTTGTGACAATGGGCGTGCATCATTGGTGAAGTTTATATTGAATCGGATATTTTGAGCAGGAACTCCCTGCATAAGATTTACGATTTTTAGAATCAAATCTGCCTGATTCTCTTCGCCAATAATCATTCGTTTATCAACAAGTTGTAATCTTGGATATGATATTGAGAATGACGCTCTATCAAGATTTTCCTCCGTGCCGTTTGAATATTTGATTTTTCCTTGCTCAAGCACTGTAATTGAATCTCCTGCCTCATAGATTGCCTCACACTTCGCCGCAACACGATAGGACAATTCTATGGAAGAATGGGGTTGCACATATACAACACCATACGGATTATACTGGTATTCTGCCGCATAGAAATTAGAAGACACTCCGTTAAGTAAAACCTTTGCTGGAGGATTTTGTAGAATCTCCACTCCCTGATAACTTGGCAAAGTTATATTTGATATCCCAATTGAAGCATTTGTGTTATTTTCTCCTCGAATGGTTATAAGCCCACTATATCCGACTTTCAGATTCTCCACATTCACACTCCATTCCATAGTTGGCGTTTGCGAAAAAACCACAAAACTTGATAACAGACCTACTATTAGTGCTATTACTGTTTTCTTGACTGATAGATGTGTTGTATTCATTGTTTTTATTTTTTTAGTTAATCTTTCTTATTGTATTACTATCTTATATGTCTCATTTTCATTTACTAATATATATACGCCTGTTTTTAACTCTATACAACTATGTTTAACAGGGATTTCTATACCTAATGCACTATACAATTTCGCTTTTGAGTCATATATATACAATGTTTTTCCCTGAACTCTATATGTTTGATTCTTTGAAATATCTAACACTGCTGTTTCATCAGAAACTTCAAACGGTTCCGATTCTGTGTCTTTGTATGCTGAATTTAGTGATTCAATAAACAAGCTATACGAACCATCAGACAAATTTTGTGGTAAATCAATTACACAAGGAATGTCTTTTTTTATCTCATAATTTTGGAATAAACCATGTAAATTCCCGTTATCGTCTTTAATATAGATATTAGCAAACACATTCTCTTCTATGTTTGTGGTAAATTCAATTTGCCTATATTCTATTTGTTCTATGGTTATCTCTATATCACGAACATTGATACATGTTTTATATAAATGATATTCAGAATCAAATGAATATGCCAAGTGTTCATTTGCAAAACTCCAATGTCCTTTTATATCAAAATTGGCATCTTCCCATGTCATTCCATAGTTATGAGAAATATAACATGTACCATTTATAGGTATATAGTACACAGAATCATTGATTTTATAAAATGAACCCGAACGATTATCTCCTTCAAAAACCATTTGACAGTTGAAATTGTTATCGCAAAAGAAAATGTCAGAAACGGTATCATCAATTGCTGCAATCAACCAACCTTTATCTGATACATTTTGTATATAACGAACATAATATTTATTGGGAATGACTTCTTGTATCTCCCAATTCTGTCCACCATCCATGGTATGAAGCAGAAGATTGTTCTTTCCTGTAACAAGTCCATCATTTTCATTACGAAAATCAAGACTCCTGTATTTTACGTTTTCCCAAAATGTCTTATTGAAATTTGTAGTCCAAGTATCTCCATAATCCATTGTCTTGGCAATATTGACTGGAGAATACATATCGTAACCAAAGCCTACTTTGGAAGTCACAAAATCTATCAAATTATAATTTTCTTCATTTGGTTTTTGAATCCAAGTCTTTCCACCATCTATTGTCATCAGCAACATATTCTTAGAAACTACATATCCTGTATCTTGAGTGGGGAATGTAATGCTTTTTAGTCCCATTGCATATAAATCCTGCCATGTCCATGTTTTCCCACCATCGCTTGTATAAAACATTCTACCTGTTTCTCCTGTAATAAAGCATTCTTTGTCGTTTTTTACATATATGTCATTAAATCCTTCACCTCCACCGTGTACAAACTTCGTCCATGTTTCGCCACAATCGGTGGTGACATAAGATGTGAGATTATAACCAACTACAACTCCGACCTTTTCGTTAAAAAAGTGCATTCCCGATATTCCTAAATAATCATTTTCTTCACCTATAGATTGAGTTGTCCATGTTTTTGCACTGTCTGTACTATGCCAAAAATCACCATGGTCGTTTAATGCATATAAATGACCATTTATGTCTTGTGCCATCGTTAAATAATAATCACCTGTTAATTGCACATTATATTTTTCTGTTGGATTTCCATCCTTGCTAAAAAAAACTCTATTTGTAGTATGTTGATCCTCTGATATGATAGCGGCACCGTTATCATACGACCATATCACTTCCTGTTCCACTTCATACAAAGATTCATCATAGCAATATTTTTCCCATGTTTCTCCACCATCCTCTGTCTTCGCATAAAAAGCATTGCCATATAAATAACCCGTCTCGCCGTTCCAATGCATATTAAATACAAGTATTCCTACTGGAAGTCCGTAGTTGGGATATATGTCTTTTGCAACTTCTTTCCATGTATTTCCACAATCGCTACTTTTGTATATTCTCTTTCCATTAACTTTATTTGTTAAAATATAGAATACAACATCTTTGGTCTTAAAATAGAGATTTACTAAATTGACTTCATAACCATCTATTTTTGAAGGAATGCCTGTTAAAAGCATTTTTTTCCATGTTATGCCACCATCCAAGGTCCTATATGCTCCTTTACTATTTGTAATAAAACCTGTTAAACCATCTTTATACATAATAAACTGATTTACCGTATCGGTTGGTAACTTTTCCGTTTTCCATGTTTTTGCGGTATCTGTGCTTATATACAAAACATTTTTATCGGATATGGCAAGCAAGCCCCTTGTTTGGGAAAATTGTAAATGTTCAAAGTTTCCCGAGAATCCTATAGGGGTTATATCTTGTACTTCTACCGACTGTGCTATGGTATTGAAAAAAGAACACCCCAATATCAATGTCATTATATGATTTCTTAGTCTCATTTTACCATCTGCATTAAAAGTTCAACATCAGTATTATCTATTTTCCCATCTTCATTAATATCCGCCCATTTCTTAAAACATTGAATCACCTGTATTTCTTTTTCTTCTCCACAATAATTCATTTTTATTGTATATGTTTCATATAAATCCATATTTTGAACTAATGAAGATGGATTCTTTACATATTGTCGGAGAACTTCAACATCGTATGTTGTCACACCTATTCGTTCTGTTTCAACCAAGTCACCATGTGGATTCTCAGTACAACAATTCTCAACTATTATCACGATGCTGTCTGTTGCGGTACTATCACATTTAGTTACAGTATATTTATACTTGTATTCTCCGCACATACCGTGTTTTTCTGTCTTTAGCGTATCCCAAACTCCACCTTCGGGAGTTGCCTTAATACTGTAATATGGAAAGAAACTGTTGTACATTGTATAAATCCTATGATTTGTTATGATTACTGTATTACTATCTTATATGTTTCATCTCCATCTACGAGTAGATATATACCAGATTTCAATGTTATTCTTTTATTGAACAGAGGTATTTCTTTTCCTGTTACAGTAAATATTTTTACAGAAGAACTCTCTACATACAATGTTCTGCCAGAAAGAGTATAACTCTTTTCTTGCGAGACTTCCATAACTGGTGTGTCATCTGCCTTCAATATCACTTCAATTGGCTCTGTTGTTTTGTAATAATAACCTTTTTCTGGTTCTATTTGCATCAGGTATGAGCCGTTTTCTATTGTTTCAGGGAAATCTATTGTTGATTCTCCATTGCCCGAATTGAGTTGCCCCGACCAAACAATTTCTCCTTTGCTATTTGTTAAAGACAAATTCAATGGAACATTCTGTACATTTGAAAATAGTGTGTATTTATAAGATGATTCTTTTTGCAACGAGACTTGCAGACTATCATCATAAACAATGACTTTGTAGACGGATGTCGTGTTTGCATCGTATGTATAAATAACATGTTCATTATATGCATAGAATGTCGTATAAAATGGAATATCTGTTTTACGCCATTCTGTTAAATTACCAAAATACAAATTTCTTTTCTCATTTTGGAACATTCCGATGCAGAATAAAGTATCACTAACTTTTCTCAAAATAAGTCCTTTCCCTTCACTTTCTTCAAATTCGTGAATTATTGAAATACTAAAAGTTGTATCAACATAATAAATCTTTGTCTTTCTATCTTCTATAACACTAATAAGCCATCCTTGCGTTCCTACGGCAACAATATCCCTTTCCTCCATATTCTCATTATCAGAAATGGATTTTACTTCCCATGTCTCGCAACCGTCAGGTGTATATAAGATTTTATTATTATCTGCACATACTAAGCCTTTTTGAGTAGTGAGAAAAGCAAAAGGGGCTCTATTAGTTTTATTTATTCGATATTCTTTTGTGTATAGACTATATAAATTTTTGCCTCCATTTTCGGTTTTGTGTATAGAAGGTATCAAATCTGAATATCCAACAAATCCCGTATCTATTGAAGGAAAATCAAGATACATCGCATTGGATATTTTTATAGACTGACCTAACCATGTGTTTCCACCATCAAGCGTTTTAAGAAGAATATTTTTCCCAACTAAATATCCTATATCTCTTGTGAGAAATGTTAGTTCATGTATGGTTTGATTATGTACATCGTTCCAACTCCACGAATCACCGTCGTCTGAAATATGAAATAATCGTCCTGTATTACCAGTAATAAAACATTCATTTTCATTTTTTACATATATATCTCTTATTCCTCCAGAAAACCTTTCCCCACCCCCATGCACATACTTCGTCCATGTCTCTCCACCATCCAATGTGATATAAGAAGTAAGATTCATACCTACAAGAACACCAACTCGACCATTAAAGAAATATGCCTTATTTATCCTCCAATTCAAATAGTTTATTGAGTCAACAATCCAATTTTCCCCATTGTCATAACTTTTATAAACAAAATAATCATTATCTACCATGATTATGGTATCAGAGAATTGTTGTAGATATACTAATTCAGAAATAAAATTGCCACCAATGTTTTTATACAATATTTTTTTCTCTTTCATTGCACCGCTTTCACACCAGAATAATTCAGAATTATTAGTGTCATAATTTAGATGATGAAGTAAAACACCTCCTTTTTCCGACTTTAAAGCCATCAAATATGAATCTTCAAAATTGGAGTATTTTGTGTTAGTCCAAGTTTCACCACCATCTTCTGTGTATATTTGACACCCGTAGCAGTATCCATAACCAATAAGCGGAGTATCAAAATGCAGAGCGAGAAATACCCCACCTATCCAGTTGTTCATTATATCCTTTGCCACCATCTTCCACGTATTGCCCTTATCTCCACTCATATACAGTTTTAAGCCATTTATTTTATTTCTGACAGCTAAAAACAAAGTGTCTTCGTTCTTTATCTTTAAACTATTAAAAATAACATTCTGATTTTCGAGAACTTTAGGTACGCCATTCATTGAAAGTTCTTGCCATGTCGCACATCCATCCGTAGTTCTATACATCTGGGTTTCATTATAAATAAACCCTAATGTCTCATTATACATTACAATCTCTTGAGCCTTTTCTAATGGCGGAAGTAGGGGAATCCAAGTTCTACCCGTATCTTTACTTGTGTAAAGAACTCCATAATTATTTAAGGCAATTAACCCAACCGATTTACCATATTGTAATTCTGTAAAGTCTCCAGTAAATCCAAGAGGTGTTATATTCTGTACTATGGTATTTTGCGAAAAAACTACTATTGTTGTGAGAAACAATGTTATAGTCAATATATAATATTTAAAGAGTTTCATTTTACATATTGTATTAGTAGTTCAACATCATTTTCGTCTATTCTTCCATCTTCGTTTATATCTGCCCATTTCTTAAAACACGGTACAACAGGCACATATTTATACGTATCACAATCTCGCATTTTAATCTTATAGGTTTCATATAAGTCAGTATCTTGTATAAGGGAAGTGTTATCCTTTACATATTGCCGAAGAACCTCAACATCATAAGTTGTCACTCCTGTTCGTTCTGTTTCAACCAGGTCACCATGTGGATTCTCAGTACAACAATCTTCAACTATTATCACGATGCTGTCTGTTGCGGTACTATCACATTTAGTTACAGTATATTTATACTTGTATTCTCCGCACATGCCATGTTTTTCTGTCTTTAGCGTATCCCAAATTCCACCTTCGGGAGTTGCCTTAATACTGTAATATGGAAAGAAACTATTGTACATTGTATAAATCCTATGATTGTTATGATTATTGTATTATCTTATATGTCTCATTTCCATTTACAAGTATATATACTCCCGTTTTTAACTCTATATAACCATGTTGGACAGGGATTTCTATGCCTAATGCACTATACAATTTCGCATTTGAGTCATATATATACAATGTTTTGCCATTGACACGATAGATAGGTGACTGTACCTGACCACCCGTAATTGCATTGGATTTCTCCAATACAATAATTCCAACATTGGTTGAGAGGTAGTTCTTATCTTGTGCTTCCATATAAAGGGTATATGAACCCAAAGGCAATGAGGCTGGAATCTCTATTGTGACGGGCATTCCATTGGAGATTTTTATCTCATCTGTAATTTTATGTTTTACATTATTTTCATCTGTAAGATAGAGGACAATTGTAGTCGGATTTCCATCATACATTGGCGTTACTGAATAATTGTAGGTGTCATTTTTTACAATCACCATTTGTATTTCTGTTGGAACGACACAATACTTATAGATTTGATTGTTCGTGATTGAATATCCAAGATTTTCAGTTACAAAAAAGCGTTGTCCTTTCATTCCAGTATAGATTGGATTCCATGTAAGTCCTTCATCGGTTGAAATAAAATCAAGGGTGTCATAGGAAAATTTATACGTTGAATCATTGATTTTCTGTAGATTTCCTGATTCATCAGACACTGTTCCAGAAAAAATCTCTGTACAATTAAAATTGTTGTCATAAAAAAAGAATCTATCAAAAGAATAGTCCTTCAGATGGTTGTTTGTATGTAAAAGCCAACCTTTATCACCAATTGATAATATACTTTGAGGATATGTATTTTCTGGTACACATTCCTTCAATTCCCATGTTTCTCCACCGTCTATAGTATGAAGAAGTGTTTTTGTTCCACAAACTACTCCTTCATTTTCATTACGAAAGGAAAATTTTGTCATTCCAGAAGCATTTTTTCGATAGGTGTCATTATAACAGCCTTCCCTGCTTTCCCAATATTCTCCACCATCTACCGTTTTATGTATAGTTGGTTGCATACTTGAATATCCTAAATACCCAACATTTTCGTTAAAGAAATCAATATATTGAGCATTAACTATTTTTAACTTCTTTTTATTCCAAGTCTGACCTCCGTCAGTCGTTTTTAGTAATACTTGTGGTCCCACGACATATCCCACATCATTTGTTGGAAATTCTATTTCATACAATGCTCCATCGTGAACATCTTGTATATTCCAACTTTCCCCTCCATCATTGGTAGAAAATAATCTTCCTGTTTTTCCTGTAATAAAACATTCATTTTCATTTTTACAATAGATGTTATTGAAGCCCTCTCCACCTCCATGTACATATTTCGTCCACGTTTCTCCGCCATCCACTGTTACATAAGATGTGAGATTTCTGCCAACAAGAATACCAACACGACTGCTAAAAAAATATGCCTTATTTATCTTCCAATGCAAATAGTTTATTGAGTCAACAATCCAATTTTCTCCATTATCAAAAGTTTTATAAACAAAATAATCATTATCTACCATAATTATTGTATCAGAAAATTGTTGTAGATATACTAATTCGGAAATAAAGTTGCCACCTATGTTTTCATACAATATTTTTTTCTCTTTCATCGCACCGCTTTCACACCAAAATAATTCAGAATTATTAGTGTCATAATTTAGATGATGAAGTAAAACACCTCCTTTTTCTGCTTTTAATGCTATCAAATATGAATCTTCGAAATTGGAATATTTAGTGTTAGTCCAAGATTCACCCCCATCTTCTGTGTATATTTGACACCCGTAGCAGTATCCATAACCAACAAGTGGAGTATCAAAATGTAGGGCAAAAAAAACACCACCTATCCAGTTGTTCATTATGTCCTTTGCTACCATTTTCCACGTATTCCCTTTATCCCCACTCATATAAAGTTTTAATCCGTTTATTTTATTACTAACGGCTAAAAATAATGTATCTTCATTTTTTAAAGAAAGTTTGTTGTAAGTAATTTTTTGATTATCAAGAACTTTTGGAAGTCCCTCCATTGTGAGTTCTTGCCATGTCGCACATCCATCTGTAGTTCTGTACATTTGAGTTTCATTATAAATGTACCCTAAACTCTCATTACACATTACAATCTCTTGTGCCTTTTCTAACGGCGGAAGTTGGGGCTCCCATGTTCTGCCTGTATCTTTACTTGTGTAAAGAAGCCCATAATTATTTAGTGCGATTAACCCGACCGATTTGGCATATTGTAAATCGACAAAGTTTCCGCAGAACCCAAGAGGGGTTACATCCTTTACTTCTCTATATTGTGCATTTGCTACAAATGACACCAATATACAAACTAGTATTAAGAAATAATTCATTAGTCTCATTTTACCATCTGCATTAAAAGTTCGACATCTGTTTCATCTATTTTCCCATCTACGTTTATATCTGCCCATTTTTTAAAACATGGTACAAGTGGCACATATTTGTATGTGTCGCAATCCCGCATTTTAATCTTATAGGTTTCGTATAACTCAGTGTCTTGTATAAGAGAATTATTATCCTTTACATATTGTCGAAGAACCTCAACATCGTAAGTCGTTACTCCTGTTCGTTCAGTTTCAATCAAGTCACCATGCGGATTCTTCGTGCAACAGTCTTCAACTATAATCACTATGGAATCTGTTGCTGTACTGTCACATTTAGTTACAGTATATTTATACTTGTATTCTCCGCACATGCCATGTGGTTCTATCTTCAATGTGTCCCATTCTCCGTTTTCTGGTGTCACCTTAACACTGTCAAGAGAAAATGTTTCCCAATCTGAATATGAAATGTGTAGGGTGTCGGGCATATTTACCTTTTCTGGCTCGCAACAACGGTAAATCTCTATAGGAATAGATTCCCGTACTGATCCACATTCGTTTGTTTCTTCATAGGTCAATGTGTATTGTCCGCAAGTGTCGATTTGTGGTACAGTCCAATTTGATTCGGCATATTCCGTGCTTACCGCCCTTACGCCTAATTCACTCCAATCTTTCCATAAGATTGAATCAGGTGGAGTAATGCTAAAGTTTGGCTTATCCAACACCGTTGTTTGGGCATTTAAATGTAAGGTTTCACACGAACCAACCACATTCGCCGAGATTGTGGCAACGCCTTTTCCTGTATAGTGCATATTTGCCGTTTGTCCATTAGAAGTAAGTGTCCCTATTGTTTCTGGTGATACACTCCATTCTATTGATTCTATTCCTACACCTGATACAATATACGTTTCGTCATTGCCTTTACATGTAGATTCCACCTGAGAGATTGTAGCGGAGAATTGTGGTTGTGTGGTATTAACTGTTAAAACCACGGCTTCGGTACTGTTTTTAACGTCACATTCCGTACCGTCACAGTCACGCATCTTTCTCAATAATGTTCCTTGCGTCAACACATCTAACGACTGACCGCAGAGCTGTTTTGCCTGTAATTGATAATATACGGTGATTTGTTCCTGTGGGGCTAAATGTATGTCTTCCTGTAGTTTCCATTCCACCGTCGTTGTTCCATTATTATTGTCAATAATTTCTTCATCAACAACGCCCGTACTGCGTGTGGCATCATAACCAATGTATTGCAATTCATTCGGATATGTTATTGTTACATACGCACTGTCAATCAAAACATTCGACAAGTTTTGCACGGTTGCAGTAAAGTTTCGCACTCCGCCATACTCAAAATTTTTATTGTCAACTGTTGCCTGCACACTGAGTGAATCTAAGAATTGAAACTCCTTAAATTTTGGTTTGAATTGAAATTCTCTTATTTGTTCTGCCAAACAATTTGTTACTCCTCTAACTTGAAAAGTTACCTTCTCAATTCTTGCACCGCAATGCATCTGTATACCAAAATCTATATCCATAGTAGAGGTAGCCTTAAATGCACCTTCACTTGAGGCGAGTACATTTTGGGACAAAATAGAATTTATTGGTGAGTTTGTTAAATTTATCGGGATTACGTCAGATATACCTTTATAAGTCCACGTTATTATGTCATTTGTTATGTTCATATTGGACATTGGTTCAACCCAAATTCCCAACTGATTTAAATCAGCCCGACCAATATTGCTAATATTCAAGTGAATTGGTATGTCTTCGCAGAGATGGAAATATTCTTTGGGATAAGTTTCGATTGCACTCAGTACCGCCACCATATTTTCCAATTCCAATACTGCTGTGCCTCCACAATTAAAATCATCAAAATTATCTTTTGAAAGTTCTTCACAACTCCATGCAGACTCTACGTCTATGATACTTATTCCATCTTCGGTGCAATCTTCATATTTAGCTGTTATAGTAACTACTTTCTGAGTAGATTTTGCAAATGAACCTTCTATAGGAACATACACACTATTACCAAATCTTTTTAAATTGCTACAAATTTGACCATTTAACCTAACTTCATCTATTTTAATAGTCATAGAATTTTCCTCGTTTGGTGTCAATCGTAACATTACATGTTGTGCCGTTGAATGCCCATTGTTTTCCACTAACAAAGTCCAAGTTGTCGTTGATTCAACACTTTGTTGGCGTTCTGTAGGATGAAGTGTTATTTGGGGCATTTCAGAAGGTACATTTGGTATTCCAAAGACAGGGACTGTTTTTTCTTCTGCACAGGATGTCCCGTAAAAATCAACATAGGTTAAAGAACCCTCTTTCCGACTGTTGGGTTTAGCATCTTCAGCACATTTAGGTCTTAATCCATACGTAGGCATACTTTCATTCTGTCCTTGAATCACCTCCCATTGTAGATTCCCAATGGTATAAGGCATTTCCGTAGCATAGATACCATTGGGTTCGTAATAAAAATCAGGTTGTGCAGGAAGGGTAACTTCGGTTATTTGAATACGTGCAGGATTTCCCGTTGGTGCACCTTTCCCCATTTTCGCAATAACTTCTCCTGGATTGCAATATGTTAAAGGAACAGTTATTCCAAATGTTGGTTTGGGGTCATATACGGTAAGCATATCTCCCCATGTTAACGTGCCATCGTAAATGGAATCATTTTCTCCAATCAACATATATCTCACTTGAATGTTTGCATCTATACGTTCTGCGTTAATATGCCCATTGACAAATAGTTTTCCTTGGAAATTTAGTTCCTTTGTTATGATTGTATCCTTATCAGGACAACCCATTTGTATAGGAAATTCGTATGCAATGGATCCTTCTCTATAGTCAAAGTAATTAGTTGATGAAACATTTTCTAAGAAAGTTTCCTTCATTTCGATTGGTAGTTGCTTACTTTTTTCTTCAACACTAACAGCAACTGATTTATATCTTGGACATTCAGAACTACAACGGTAAGATACTGTTCCTTTTGCTTGCAACATTACGTCATCGCAAGTATTGATCTCTTCCCTGTTAAAAGATGCTTCTGTTACGTCTCCTGCATAACACGCACCACTACCACCTCCAGTATGGCATCTTTGTAAAACATCTGGTCTTGCTTCTGTTATAATAACAGGTTTCTCTTCACAATTTTCTGTTAATAACACTACTTGAAACTTAGGACTTGGATCCTCACAAGCTGTGATTGTTGCGGAACAAGTTCCCTTGTATGTTATTATATCGTTATCAACAATTCCCGATATAGGTTCAAGTTCTCCATCAGGTTTCTTGACGGAAAGATAATAGTTCATTGTTTCCTTCCCACTAGTATTCATCAGAACATTGTAATCATAGGTATAAGTTCCTATTGGTTTTATTACATCGTCAATAGTGGCATCACCTGTAACGTACGAACTACTTCTTTTTTGACTTTCTTCCCAACTGTCAGGGAAAGCCATAAAGGAATCTCCGTTTATTTTCTTCCCTTCTATTCGGACAAAAAATTTACAAGCGAACCCTGTTGTATAATATTTGGGGGTTGCAATAATTTTCAACTTGATAGGTCTGTCCCCCTTATAATCCGCAGTTATATTATTGTTGTCAATATTACCCACCCCTAACAGATAATACGAGAGAGATGCCGATGTACTTAGAAGTATATCATTACAATAAACAGCATCTATCGAATAGCCATTCGAATAAACAGCATTAAGGTATAAATCTAACAAATGATTTGAAGGATTTTGAATATTGATACTTTCAATTAAATACTCTACAATAAGTTTTTCTCCACAAAAATTTCCCTTAGATAGAATATGAGATGTAATTGATAATTGAGGATTTGGATATGCCTGCTGAAAATATTTTACGCCTTCAGCATTTTTTAAACGACCACAAGAAACACCAAATGTTTTATAATCAACAGAATATCTGACTTGTGTCGTCGCCGCATATTTTTCAACCCGTCCAGAAACTATCATCTGGAACTGGCTATTGCTTGGCATTATACCATTTTGAAAACCTAATTGTTCCAAATCAGAACTGTTCAGTTCTATTCTAATGTCTTGCAAACTGGTAAAAGGAAATGAAATACTCTGACCATTGTGAGTTAATTCTACATTATATACAGCAAGAACATCTTTTGCACGTTCCATCTGTAAAATAAGATGATTAACACTTCCTGCATTTGCCTCGTTTCTGATAGTTACAGTATCCGTATATTCTTCTCGGTACTCAACATCTACATTGTTGTATGGCGATTCGGGAACAATAACTGAAAGTCCTGGAAATAGCACTGGATATGAGTTGGTTTGCTCCGAGTAATCTGTTCCCAATACTGATATATCGTCAACCACCTGCATGGAATAGCCCGAAGAAGCTTGGGGAACTATGCTACATTTTGCTCGTTTCTCGTATAGGAATTTTATCTGCTCGCCAGCCATCAACCGCATTGAGCCATTGGTTTGTATTAAATCACCTGTTACACTCGCAGAATAAACCGTGCCGTTATACTCATACGTTGCATTCGCCAGTATTTCCAAGCCGTCCAAACCACCAAGAGGAGTAACCTTTATTCCTGTAACGGTTTCAACACCACTTTTGTTTTTTACTATGGTTTCAAAATGCCCAGTCCCAACGCCCACGTTTATGGCTTCGTCAAATCCCGTCGGAACCGTTGTTTCAATTTCTAACTGTGCAAATAATGTTTGAATAGCTACAATGTGTGTAAATAATACGAATAATAATCTTTTCATTTTTTTAGCAATTTTCTACTTTATGGCGCAAAAGTAAAGTAAACAATTTTTTTCAAGCATATAAAAAATTTGAAAATTTCTTGATGCTTTTACGATTTTTTTGCTTAAATTATTACTTAGTGTAAAAAATACACTAAGCCTATTTCGTTTTATTTGAAAAATAGATTGTGAATGTTTGCATTTAATTTGCCACAAATTCAAATAGAAACCATATCTTTACGAGCGAAATATTAAAATATCTACTGCAATGAATAAGAGCGAATTAGTTGCCGAAATTGTAAAAAAACAAAGTTTCCTATGCGTTGGTTTGGACACCGACATAAACAAAATCCCAGAACATCTCAAGTCTGCCGACGACCCGATTTTTGCGTTTAACAAAGCAATTGTTGACGCAACAGCGCAGTATGCGGTTGCTTACAAACCAAATATTGCATTTTACGAATGCTACGGCATCGCAGGATGGAAAAGTTTGGAGAAAACGGTCAATTACATAAAAAATAAATATCCCGAAATCTTTTTAATTGCCGACGCAAAACGTGGCGACATTGGTAACACATCGAAAATGTACGCCAAAGCCTTCCTCGAAAATCTTCCGTTCGATGCGGTGACAATTGCGCCGTATATGGGCGAGGACTCGGTTACGCCGTTCCTTACCTATGAAGGCAAATGGGCAATTTTGCTCGCTCTCACATCGAACAAAGGCGCATTTGATTTCCAATTCAAGGAAAGCGACGGAAAATGTCTGTACGAACACGTCCTTTCCGCATCGCAGCAATGGGGTAACGAAGAAAATATGATGTATGTGGTTGGCGCAACAAAAGCCGAAATGCTTGGAAACGTGCGCGCGATTGCTCCAAATCATTTCTTGCTCGTTCCAGGCGTGGGCGCTCAAGGCGGAAGCCTCGAAGCCGTTGCACAATATGGAATGAATAAGGATTGTGGCTTGTTGGTAAATTCCTCACGTGGCATTATTTACGCCGATTCTACCGATAAATTCGCCGAAGTTGCCGCCGAAAAATCAAAAGAATTGCAACTGCAAATGGCTGATTTGATGAAACAATTTATGAAATAAATGAAGCGAGTTTTTCTTTTTTGTCTTGCGGTTATTTCATTGTTTGCGTGCAGTTCGCCACAAAAAACGGCTGCGCCAAACGAAGAAAACATCTTCAAATATGCCCAAAACCTCTATTCCCGACAAGGAAGCGACACTGTTGTGGTATATTTTCCGTGGACCGACGGTCGCGATAGTATGGTGTATTGCCTGAATGAAATCCGAAAAAATCTTCCCGAACAAAACACAAGTATTGCGGCTCTTTCCACAACCGACATTGCCATGCTTTCGGAACTCGGCTTGGTTGACAACATTTCGGGCGTGTGCGACTATTTCCGCATCTCGAACGAGGCTGTGCGGAAACGCTACGACGACGGGCATATTCAAAACGTGGGCACAAGTATGGAGGTGAACATTGAGGCCTTGCTTGCTCTCAATCCCGACATTACCATCACTTCGGCGTTCAACCGCGCCGACATTCAGAAATACCAACACGTGCAATGCCCTGTGGTGTTCACAACAAGCTGGCAGGAAGTGTCGCCGCTTGCACGGGTGGAATGGATTCGTTTCCTTGGAATGATTCTTGGCGTGCAGGACAAAGCAGACAGTGTGTTTTTCAGCATTGAAAAGAAATACAACGCAATGAAATCGCTCACCGACACAATTGCGAACAAGCCCGTGGTGCTTGCTGGAGCAGCAAGTAACGACATTTGGTATATGCCCGGCGGCGCAAGCTATATTGCCACTTTTATTGCCGACGCTGGTGGCGATTTTATTGGAAAAAACAACACAAACACAGGCAGCGTGGTGCTGAATTTCGAACAGGTGATGCAACTTTCAGCCAACGCCGACGTTTGGATTGGCTGCGATGAGAAATCTTATGAGGATTTAGACGCAATCAATAAAAACTACAAACTGCTTTCGGTGTATCAAAAACGAGCAATTTACAACCGTTCAAGACGATGCAATGCCAACGGCGGCAACGATTATTGGGAATATGGATACGTCCGTCCCGACATTGTTCTTGCCGACTATATAAAAATTATACATCCAGAATTGTTGCCAGACTACGAAACGTTTTTTCTCGAAAAAGTAAAAGAAGAATGATAGTACATATGCATATAAGAAGGTAGGTGGATGTGTAGGTATGTAGGTAGGTATGTAGGTACGTAGGTATGCACCTTTGTGTGCACCCTTGTTTTCTCTTTTTTTTCTTGGATAAGCTTTTTGAGGCATATATTTTTGTGCAAAACAAAAAAAATTAAATGGTATGAGAATAGATAAAAATCGTGTAATTCGTGGTGGAAGGAATTCTAATAGTTACAAAGTAACAACAGAAAATGTTTCAATTGAAGATGTCCTGTTTGTAACAATAAAAAAAGATGATGATAACAAATTTTGTTTGGTTTATCAAATAGAAGGAAAAGATGTTGCTGATAAAAATTCGGTTCATTTTTATCCAACTGAAAATGGTGTTCGATGGAGTGGATGTACTGCAAAATTAATTAATAGGAAAGGTATAAAAGAAAATAATGTGGAAATTGAAAAAGAGTCTATTGATAACACAAACTCTAAATCAAAGTTAGAACCTATTGGAAAATTAATATTAGAGTTATTACACGAAAAAGATAGTAGTATATGTCAGTATGAATACTCTCCAGAATGGTTAGTTTGTTCACCATCAATAAATGAAATAGAAAAGCATCCTATTATAAAAAAGGTCTATTCAAAATTGACAGAAAATAAGGTTAACTACATGGTAGACAATAATGCGAATAATAAAAAACAAAAATTTGATATCTGGGTTGGCGAACCATATAATTTTGCTGTCGAATTTGACGAAAAGCAACATCTGAATTCATTCAGAAACCAAACATTTGAATTTTATAAAGATTTTACTGTTGGATTTTCAGTTCAATCATATAAATCATTGTGCAACAAAGTTATAAAGCCAGGAGAAAGTGGATTCACAAAATTAAAATCTGTTGACAATTTATTTCCTCCGATGTACCAAGGATCCAAACAAGACAACAGAGTAAGACAACGTGCATTTAGGGATTTTTTGAAAGATTATTTACCAATAATTAATGATTGTAAACCAACTATAAGAATTCCTTATACTTTGATTGGAAAAATTAATAATTTTACATCGGATGATTTAACGAAAATAAGGACCTATTTAGAAGGATATTTGTGTGATAAAAAACGTGAATAAAAGCGTCTATACCATCTTACTCTTTTTAATTATTCCAATATGTTTCATATGCGACATATTGTTCGGCAGCGTGCAAGTTCCGTTGCAAAACTGTATTGACGTGCTTCGGGGGAACGAAACTGATAGCTTGTGGTACAATATTATAATGAATCTCCGTCTTCCCCGTGCCATAGCGGCTATTTTGGCAGGAATGGCGTTGCCAGTTTCCGGCTTGCTGATGCAGACATTGTTCCGCAATCCGCTTGCCGACCCATATGTACTCGGCGTGAGCACGGGCGCAAGTTTGGGCGTGGCGCTATTTTCGCTTTCAGGCGGAGCGGCTGTGGCGGCATGGTCGTGGATAGCGGGAAGCGTTGGCGTGGCAATTTCTGCACTGATTGGCTCCACAATCGTGATATTTTTCATTCTCTCAGTGGCGACGAAAGTCCGAGAAAACGCATCATTGCTGATTATCGGCATTATGCTCGGTAGCATAACCGCCGCAATTGTAAACGTGCTGCAATACTTCTCCAAACCCGATGAAGTGCACAATTTTCTGCTTTGGACAATGGGAAGTTTTTCAAACATCGGGACTACCGAACTCACATTGATGGCATGTTGCATCATTCCTACAGTAATTGCCACATTGGCGTTGCATAAACCATTGGATGCCATATTGTTAGGCGACAACTACGCCCGTGGTTTGGGCGTAAAAACCGACGTTTTGCGTGTGATTGTGATTATACTCTCCGCAATTCTCGCCGCAATCGTTACGGCCTTTGCCGGGCCAATCGGATTTGTGGGAATGACAGTTCCGCACGTGGCCCGTTTTCTTTGCAAAAGCGACAATCATAAATCACTCATTATCAATTCGGTACTAATCGGCATCAATCTTCTGCTGATTTGTGACTTAATTTCCCAACTGCCAGGAATGCAATCAATGTTACCAATCAACACAGTGACAGCAATTTTTGGCGCACCTATCGTTATTTTAGTGATTTACAAAGGACGAAGAAGAGGATAAATTTCTAAAATGAAGGTTTTTAATTGATAACAGTAAAACAAAAAGACATGAACATCGAAGAATTTCGTGAATATTGCCTTTCGTTGCCCAACGTGACCGAAGATATGCCGTTTGACGAAAATGTGCTGGCGTTTCGGCTTCATGGGAAAATTTTCGCCTGCGTAGCAATGGATAACCCCGACCTCGCCACAATGAAATGCGACCCGGAAAAAGCCATTGAGCTCCGCGAACAATATAGCAGCGTTGAAGGCGCATTCCATTGGAACAAAAAATTTTGGAATCAAGTTTGGTTCAACCAAGATGCCGATGACAAACTTATACGCTCCTTGATTGACCACGCATACGACGAAGTATATAAAAAACTCCCCAAACGACTAAAATAACAGTACTATGGACGAAATCGTAATGACTCCCGATGCTTGTATGCAGTTTCTTGTGTGGTCGTACTACTACCACGGCATTTTGCCCGAAAAGAACGTCAGCTACAAACACTACGGCAAATTCGCCGACACCGATATTCCGCATCTTGACAGCGTGAAAGACACCGTTTTCAAATGTTATGAAGAGACTTCGATACGAAATGCCTGCAAGCAATTCCAACTCGCAAAAGAACGCCACGAACCATGTCCGTTTCCACAAAACGCACTCGATGCAATGTTCGCAAAAGAAATTTAACACGTATGGAAACAAACATTTCAACCATCATTCTGTATCTTCTTGCCATTAACATAGCGGCATTCATTGCCTTTGGCATCGACAAATACAAAGCGAAGCGCGACAAATGGCGTATTCCGGAATCAACGTTGCTCACAATGGCAGTGCTTGGCGGTAGCATTGGCGCATTGACAGGGATGAAAATCTGGAGACACAAAACTTTGCACAACAAGTTCCGAATTGGGATTCCCGTGATTCTCGCATTGCAAATCATTGTAATAATTTGGTGGAATGTATCATTATAACACCACTTTTTTCAATTTTTGTGTAACCTCTGCCATAACTTTCCTATCTTTGTAATGAAAATGCAGGTATATGGCAGAAGCAAAAGAATTGGTTATCATTGGAGGTCCGAATGGTTCGGGAAAAACAACATTTACGCAAAGCTACATAGAGTTGCATCCTATGGCGTGCCTCAATGCCGACGAAATCGCCAAGACCATTGACCCTGTGAATATGAGCAAAGTGAGTGTAAGCGCGGGAAAAATCTTTTTCAAACAACTTGAAGAATATAAAAAACGAGGAGAAAGTGTATTAATAGAAAGTACATTGTCGGGCACATATTTAACGAAAATGATGGACGATTTCCACAAAGAAGGCTACGATGTGACACTCGTTTATGTGTTTCTATATTCCCCCGAAGTGTGCATTGAGCGTATCAAGGAGCGTGTGCTGAAAGGCGGCCACTTTGTGCCAGACCGCGATGTAATCCGCCGTTACTACCGAAGCAAGGAAAATTTTTGGAACAACTATAAAAATGAAGCCGACAAATGGTTTTTGGTCTATAATTCCGAAAATAAATTTATTCCCATAGCTTTGGGAATGAAAAATCAATTCTCCATTGAAAATAAGGACTATTTCTACAAATTTATGTCGAAGTTCTGATTTGTCAAACAACAGAAGAACTTCTATTTTACTGAAAATCAGACTACTTTTCATTTCATCTAATAACTTATCAACAATCAGTATTTTTTGAAAAAAAATAATATATTTGCATTGGTCAAAAGTGGCAATTTTACAAAAAGGCATTTTTGATTTTCGAGTAGTTAAAGAATGTAGTATGGAAGTAAAAAAGTTTTCAGACTTGAATTTATACTTGAAAGGTTTCGAGATAGAATCTATTGGCAACCAAGCGGTTCGAAAAGCTCAGGAAGAAAACCGAAAAAAAGGTATTCCTCTTGTGTATTCCGTTGACGGAAAAATATATTATGAACTGGCTGACGGCACCATCACAACCGACAGTCCATTCAAAACAGACAAAGGATAAGTATAAACCGTTCGTAAGAACAAATCAAAATTTATATATGAAAAGATTTACAAAAGAACTATTTGCAATTGTGACCATAGTTCCTATGGTGGGATTTTCGCAAAAAACAATTGAAATCGATGTAAAATCGAACGTTCACAGTATTAGTCCGTACATTTATGGCACGAATGAATCCTACGAAGGTGCGACTGCGGCTCGTTGGGGCGGAAACCGAAGCACCAGCTACAACTGGGAAAACAATGCTTCAAATGGTGGAAACGATGCAAAATTCACATCCGATAATTTTTATGACTATTCTGGAAGCACGGTTCCTGCACTTCCTATTTTGAATGCTACAAAAGATGCTGACAGCAAGGGGCAATATAATTTGGTTTCGTTGCAGGCGGCTGGTTATGTTGCCGCCGACAAAAACGGTATTGTTTCCGAAGAGCAAGCTGCTCCAAGTGAACGTTGGAAACCTATTTCATTCCACAAAAGTGAGCCATACACGTTAACTCCTGATCCTAAAGATGACACTGTTTATATTGATGAATTAGTACATTACTTGTCGGCAAAGCTTGGCCGTGCCGGCGATGGTGGTGTTTCAGCGTATGCAATTGATAATGAGCCATATTTGTGGAGCCAAACGCATGCCCGTCTTCACCCTCAAAAAACTACTCCTGAGGAATTGATAGAAAAAACAGTCGGTTTGTCAAAAGTAATCCGTGAACTAGCTCCTGGCGCAGACATTTATGGCCCAATGTTTTTCGGCTGGACTGATGCCTATCACTGGGGGATGGATAATCAGGAATGGAAGACTATTTATAATTTAAGTCGCCGTGAAGGATACACAAATACGTATGCTTGGTTTGTTGACTATTATTTGGACACATTGCGCAAAGTTGAAGAAGCAACTGGCCATCGTTCAATTGATGCGATTGCATTCCACTGGTATCCAGAATCATACGGAAAAATCACCAGAAAACGTGTGGTTGACCTCGACAACGTTGCAAGTCCGTCGGAACTGATTGCGGAAGATATGATTGAAGCACGTCTTCAGGCTCCACGCGCTTTATGGGACAGTAAATATCAATATTATGGCGCCGACGGTCAGCGTTCATACGTTGATATTCAAGGCGGAAAGGCCATTATCCAAAAAATAAAGAAATCTATCAACAACTTTTATCCTGGTACAAAGATAGCGTTCACAGAATTTGAATATGATGCAGAAGACCATTGGTCGGGCGGTTTGAGCCTTGTTGATGTGCTTGGTGTATTGGGACGCGAAGATGTGTATCTTGCTTGCAAATGGGATGTGTTCAAAAGCTATTCCAAAGCCGCTTACAACCTATATTTGAACTATGATGGAAACGGCGCCAAGTTTGGAAACACATCGGTGTACGCTATGCAAAGCGACACGGTTTCATTGTCGAGTTTCGCTTCATTGGACGATGATGGAAATCTGCACATAATTATTGTGAATAAAACTAACACGGTACAAAAAACGAAAATCAACATTGCAAACGGTATTTACGAAAATGGTATCGTGTATGGATTTGGCGAAGCGACTTCGAACATTTTACAATTGGAAAGAATCTCCAACATAGAAAATTCATCGTTCGATTACGATGTTCCTACATATTCAGCAGTACATATTATTTTGGACGCTGTTCAACAGTCAAAACTTGTGAAGGCAAAAGTTGTTGACCCGAACTCCGACGAGATTGTCCTTGCGTTCGATGGAAATCTTACGTTGGAATCAGCTACCGATGCAGCCCAAGAATTCACGGTTACTGTGAACGGCGAGGCTAATGCTGTTTCTTCTGTTACCGTTGACGGGAAAAATGCGGTTCTGAAACTCACAAACGCAATTTTGCCAACCGACGAACAAATTCTAATTTCGTATCTTGGAACAAACGTGATTGGAGAATACAACCATCCAATTGCAAGTTTCGACACTGTGTATGTGTTCAACGAACAAGAAGCCGCTCCTATCCGTGCGGTATCTGGCGAAATCGACATATTGGGACGATACATTAAATTATTGGTTTCCAAGGGAATATCTTCCGTAGCAAACGAAGGTGTTTCAATAATGCAGGATGACGAAGAAGTGGGCGTTAAAGAAATCTCAATATCGGAAGAGTCTGAAAACGAATTGATAATTTATCCGTCAAGCCGTTTATTTAAGTACAAAAACACCATTTTGAAATCGGGAAACAATGAAAGTATTATGGCAAAAGATGGAACTATGCTTTCAGATTTCACAATGAATTTAACGGGGGGCGCAAACTTCGCACCCGTGATTGATTCAATGATAGTTTTCGACAACTACACTATTTATGTGTATTTCAACACGAATATGGTTCCAACCACGGATTTCAACAATGTGGGATTCAAAATCACCAATTCGGAGGGTAAGGAAATGGAATACACAACAAGATATTATAAATCTGAACGACGATTGGCTATAGTCACAAAAAAAGAAATGATGGCTGGTGTGGATTACACATTGTCGTATGTTGACGATAGTCAAGTGCTGACAATTCACAACGGCGTGTTGGACAGCTTCTCGGAAGTTCTTGACAATAAGTTGGAAGATATGGGAGCAACCGTTGTTTCCATTCCTGAAGAAGTAATCCAAGCAGAGCAATATTGGATTCGTATCGGCGACCCTGTTGTTGAAGTTTGTTCCGACGACTCGGAATTGGGAACAGGAAAACACCTTGGATACATTGGCGCAGGCGATGCTTACACATATAAAATCAACGTTCCCAAAGATGCCACATATACCGTGTATTTCCGATATGCTTCGGAACGTGATGGTGATTTAGATATTGTGGTAGATGGCGAATCATATCATTTGACAATTCCTGCGACAAAAAGTTTTAACACTTGGAAAGAAGCATACAGAGCCATTCCTCTAACCGCAGGAGAACATGACTTTGTTCTTAAAATTGGAGAAGGTGGCTACAATATCAACTATATACAATTTGTTGAAGAAGAAAAATATATGAATGGTACCGTTGTGCGCACAAATATAATGAAGAAAGGAAATTCTTTATCGGTGTATTTTAATGTAGGAATTGCCGAACTACCTAATATTGAAGACATTACAATCACCTGTAACGATAACGTTGTAATACCAATTGAGTCAGTTAGATTCAATACTCAACCTGTACTCACATTCCAATTGGACACAACAATCTACCAAGGCGATAACATCACAATGCACATTGGCACTGATTTGAAAACCATTGATGGCGGACTTGTTCGCGACACAACATTTACCGTAAAGAACAGTTCTTCACAGATTTATGTTCCGCAAAAACCTGATGCAATTTCCACTATTGAATCGTCGGCATACACAATTTCGCCAATTCCAGCAAACATTGGTGAAACCATAACCATATCGACGGATATTGATAACGAAATTACATATTCCATAATCGCAAATAACGGAACAATAGTAAAATCAGGCTCATTCAACAAAAATTTTGAGTTTTCATTAAATTCGACGGGAACTTACTCCGTAAGGCTATTCGACGGCTCTACCTTTGTAGTAAAGAAAATAATTGTTCAATAGTGTATTGAATACACTAAGAAAATGTGTATATTTGTAAGTTGAACTTTAAAACGAATGATTATGAAAAAAGGGTTAATGATTTTTGCTTCTCTTTGTGTGTCATTTGGTGTATCGGCACAAATAGGAGAAATTCCCGCAGATTATTGGGAAAAATTCGAACAAAATTACGAACAATACGACGCGTGGTGGAACGTTGACGACCAAACGCAGAACGTGAAAGCGTTGAAAGGTCTTACTCCTGAAAATGGAATGAAAGTCACAGAAGGAGATAAATATGGGTACACTGTCACTACCGAAGGAGATGTGTTCAATGTACATTATGAAAAAACAAAGCAATGGCAGAAATTTGCCCTAAGCTGGATGTATTGGACATATTCTGCTTGTGAGTCGGACAACTGGCAGTTGGTAAACCCGATTACAGGCGAACAATGGGCTGACGGAAAAGATTGCCATCGTACGGCTAAAGGGTATTCCATCGATTTTTCGGAACCAACAAACCGTATGATTTCATTTAAATATCAGGCTGTATCGTCTTTGATTATGGATATTCGTGTGGATTTGTGGGATATTAAAGGCCGTAAAACAACGCGTTCAGGTTCTTACAAATTTACGGCGGACAGAAGCGCAACCTATGCTCCATCGGTTCCCCAACAATGGAATGAGGTTTGTATCCTATTTGCTTCCAATGATGACGAAGGCGTTGAAGAGGAATTGGGTGATGATATTTGGGAGGGACTTATTCAGAACGAAAAGTATATTGGTCCGCTTTCCGATGGCAATAACTCGTGGTTTAATGGGGTTCAAATGCCAAGCGAAGCTCCTGAATCATTGAAATTATTATTAGATTCTTCAAGAATCATTGGTGTGGAAATATACATAAATGATGAAAAAGCTCCAAGTTCTATGGCTGACGAAAACATTTATGATTTGTACATCAAGGACTTAACCGTTGGTAATGCAACTAAATACCAAGCTGAAGATTTCCAAAATCAAGAAGCCATTTCAGTTGTGGAAGGCAATGCATTGGAAATTGTTGACGGAGTTGTGTATTCCGAAGGTCGGATTGAAGTGCTCGACATTTTAGGAAAAACTGTGAAAGCAGGCAAAGAAGAACTGAGCATAAAAGACCTTCCTGCCGGAATTTATTTCATAAAAGCAGCTGAAGGAACAGCACGCTTTATAAAGTAAAATTTTTTCATCAATATTGTTTTATATGGAGGCTCGCTTACGCGAGCCTTTTTGTTTTGCAGAATTTGTGGTGATACGCCACGAAATTTCCAAATCTTTCTATCTTTGCGAAAACATTGATTATTCTTACAAAAATGGAAAAACGAAAGATAGAGACGCTCTGCGTTCAGGCTGGATACGAGCCTAAAAACGGTGAACCCCGTGTGATGCCCATCATTCAAAGTACAACATTCAAATATGATTCAACCGAGGATATGGCCGACTTGTTTGACTTGAAAACAAGCGGCTATTTCTATACTCGTCTGCAAAATCCGACAAACGATATGGTTGCAGCAAAAATTGCCGCCCTCGAAGGTGGTGTTGCCGCAATGCTAACTTCGTCGGGACAGGCCGCTTCGTTCTACTCAATATTCAACGTGTGCGAGGCAGGCGACCATTTTGTATCGTCGTCAACCATCTACGGCGGCACATTCAATCTGTTTGCCGTGACAATGAAAAAACTCGGCATCGAGTGTACATTTGTTGACCCTGACGCAAGCGAAGAAGAAATCTCAAAAGCATTCCGTCCGAACACAAAGGCTTTGTTTGGCGAAACTATAGCAAATCCTGTGTTGAGTGTGCTCGACATTGAAAAATTTGCCCGTATCGCCCACAAGCACGGCGTTCCTCTGATTGTTGACAACACATTTCCAACGCCAATCAACTGCCGTCCGTTTGAATTCGGTGCCGATATTGTTATCCACGCCACAACAAAATATATGGACGGACATGCGACCAACGTTGGCGGCTGTATTGTTGACAGCGGAAACTTCGACTGGGAAGCCCACAAAGACAAATTTCCTGGATTAACCGAACCAGACCCATCATACCACGGATTGGCATACAGCAAGGCTTTTGGCAAAGGTGCCTATATCACAAAAGCAACAGCACAGTTGATGCGTGATTTGGGTTCAATTCAAGCTCCGCAAAATGCGTTCTTGTTGAACCTTGGTTTGGAAACATTACACGTACGTGTTCCACGCCATTGCGAAAATGCGCAGAAAGTTGCCGAATTCCTCGAAGCAAACGATAGTGTTGCATGGGTTAATTATCCAAGTCTGAAGTCAAGCAAATACTACGAATTGGCACAAAAACAATTTACTAACGGTCAATCTTCTGGTGTGGTGACTTTCGGTTTGAAAGGCGACCGCCAACGTGCCATCCGTTTTATGGACAACCTGAAATTGGCTTGTATCGTTACGCACGTTGCCGACGCCCGCACCTGTGTGCTTCACCCAGCAAGCCACACCCACCGTCAGCTGAGCGATGAGCAACTGATTGCCGCAGGTGTGAGACCTGACTTAATCCGCTTTTCTGTTGGTATTGAAAATGTTAACGATATTATTGCCGATATAGAACAAGCGCTTGCAAAATAAAACAACATTCGGCTCGTATAACAAAATGGAGATACAATCGTGTATCTCCATTTTTGAAACTAAAGAAATGAAACACACGGTCTTACAGATTTTTCTACCATTTACTTTTTTGCTGTTGCCGGCATCGTGTTTTTCGCAAAAACTGAAAAACCACGACGATTCGCTCAAATATGATGTAAAAATGATGCAGTTCGAAAAAATGTTTGTACAGGCGAATCTCGAGAAAAACCGTAAAAATTACGAGCAGGCTTCGGCACTTTACTACGATTGTCTGAAGTTGAAACCGGCAAGCGCGGCGGTATATTACGAACTGGCAAATGTCAGTTTTTTTAGGAATAAATTCTCCGAAGCCGAGGAACAAATCAAAAAAGCGATTAAACTTGATTCCGAAAATTCAGAATACAAACGCTTTTTAGACGAATTATACGTGAAAATGGGCAAAAAAAGATAATTTTGTAAAAAATTAGTATGCGTAAACTTGTTTACATACTGTTGCTTGTGAGTCTGTTCACATCGTGCCATTCGTCGAAGAATACGGTGAATGTGGCGAACTCAAAAGAAATTGATATGGTTTCGCTATATGATTCCATAACAAGCCATTATGGAAATTTCTCCACAATTTCAATGAAATTTTCGGTGGAATCGAAAGACCTGAAATTTTTGCCTATGCAAATTAAAGGCTCCATTCGCATAAAACGCGACAGCGCCATCTGGATATCAGTTGCTCCGACGCTGAACCTGGAAATGTTTCGTTGCCTGATTACAAAGGACAGCGTGAAATTCTATTCAAAATTGCAAAAAACATACTATGCCGGTCGTTTGGATTCGCTCACACAACAAACTGGCGGGGAATTCGACTACAAAACAATCGAGGCAATTTTGCTGAATGAGATGTTTTTCGTCCAACACGAACCTGTGCATGACACAATGGCGTTGATTCGGACGTTTGAGCAAAACAAATATTCATTCCAAACCACATCGAAAAAGGCTTTCAAGAAAAATAACATGCTGACGTTGTTACAAAAATGGCAAGTTTCCAACGACAATTATCGTATCAATAATGTGACGATTTTTGCGACCGACGATGCGATGAACGATGCAAAAATTAAGATTGATTACGAAGATTATGAGGTGCTTAATGTCACGTCGTTCCCAACAAAATGGTATGTGAAAGCGAAAATGCCAAATAAAAAAATTGACTGGGGCGTGACATATTCCAAGATTATGTTCAACGAACCATTGTCGTTTCCGTTCAATGTAAGCAGCAACTATCAAAAAATGGGATTGAAGAATTGATGAAGAAGGTCTGTTTCATATTGTTAGCATTGATTGTTTGCGTCTCGTTCGACGGCTTTTGCCAAAAAGGGAAAAAGACTGTAAAGCAAGTGCAAGCAGAAGCCGCAAAAGCAAAAAAGGAAATTGAGCGTACAAGCAAGTTGCTGAAAGAGACCGAGAAAAGCAAGTCAATTTCAATTGAACGTGTAACATTGTTGAGCCAACAAATTGATGAACGCAACAAATACGTGAATTCCCTGCAACAAGAGATTGAATTCATCGAACAGGACATTTTCTCGACAAATGCGCAAATCCACACGTTGACCGCCCAACTGGAAGAGGTTCAGAAGGACTACAACCAAACGCTGTTTGTACTGTACAAAGTTCATTCCCAATATGAGCAGTTGATTTTTGTACTCTCGGCGGACGACTTCAACCAAGCCTTCAACCGACTAAAATATCTGCAATATTACTCCGACTACATGATTCAGCAATCGGAACGCATCAAATCGTTGCAGGACAGCCTTGGCGTGCGGAAATACGAGTTGGAGAATCTACTCACAAAAAAGAAAAATCTAGTTGGCGAAAAGCAATCGGAAGCCAGAAAATTGGAACAAGACAAGTATCAAGAAGATATTACCATTAAAAAATTGAGTGCAAAGCAGAATGAGCTACAAAAGAAACTCGCTCAAAAACAAGCACTTGCACGCAAACTTAACAAACAAATAGAAGATTTAATTAAAGCGGAACTTGAAGCGAAAAAGAAAGCCGCCGCCGCAAAAAATAAAACAACAACGACAAACAAAACCTCAACGGAAAGCACTCTCACGCCAGAGGAAAAACTTGTGTCGAAAAATTTTGCTGAAAACAAAGGACGACTTCCGTGGCCGACAGTTACGGGAAAAATCACGGAACATTTTGGCCGCCACAAGCATCCGACATTGGAATACGTTGAAGTTGAAAGCAATGGAGTGTCAATAGCCACATCAAAAGGCTCGAAGGCGCGCGCAATTTTTGACGGAACCGTTTCAAAAATCGTGCTTATCCCTGGTAGAAACACCGCAGTGCTGATAAAACACGGAAACTACTACACCGTTTACGACAATCTTACGTCAGTTACCGTGAAGGCTGGGCAACAGGTTAAGGCAAAACAGGAAATCGGGACAATCTACACCGACCCAGAAACCAATTCCACCGTACTTCAGCTACAGATTTGGCGCGAACTCGAAAAGTTAGATCCTGAACAGTGGCTTTCTAAATAATGTCTATGGAGAAATCCAATATCCATATCATTATCAGCGAGTTGGATAAATTCACACGAAGGTATTATTTAAATGAATTTGCCAAAGGACTCATTTTATTTATACTAATTGGTATTTTTTATTTCTTACTTATCAGTTGTGCGGAATATTTTGCATTTTTCCCCACCACAGTCCGCACCATTGTGTTCTACACATCAATAGTACTGGCGATTGCAGCGTTTGTGAAATATATTGCGATTCCCTTTTTTCAAATGCACAAAATCGGGAAGGTGCTTAGCCATACTGAAGCAGCACGGATTGTGACCCAGTTTTTCCCCGAAATAAAAGACACATTGCTCAATACGCTGGAACTTGCCAACGATGCATCGTTAGCCGACAATTCTCTTGCAATTGCGGCAATAAACCAAAAAATCGCTGCACTCCGCCCTATTCCGTTCGAAACAGCCATTGATTTTAAAAAGTTGCTTCGTTATTGGAAATATTTCGTTGCTTTGATACTAATAATTATTTTAGTTTCAATATTTTACCCTCGAGCCATAGCCGATGGAGCCACACGAATTGTAAAACACAATGAGTTTTTCGAAAAACCAGCTCCCTTTTCGTTCGTTTTGGACAACGACACTCTGTCGGTGATAAAGGGCGACGATTTCACGATTTCGATGCACGTGGAAGGACGAATTGTCCCTGAACGGGTAAACATATCAATAGGCAGTAATAACTTCGTAATGACGAAAAAAACAGCATCCTCGTTCGAATATGTTTTGCGAGGGTGTAACAATTCAATTCCATTTTCATTCAATGCTGATGATATTGCCTCGCAACAGTTTCAATTACAAGTATTTCCACTGCCACAGTTACTGAATTTCAGCATTGTTGGGAAAGTTCCGCCATACACCGCGCTCGAAAATATAAATGCAACCAACACGGGCGACATTACCGTACCTGCCGGTACAAGTATTTCGTGGAACGTGGAAACTGCCGACGCTGACTCCCTATTTTTTGTGACAGAAACAGGCGGACAAACGCCATTCGAGAAAAAAGACAATCAATATATTCTGAGTCAACGGATTACACAAACCACACCATTCACATTGGTTGGGAAAAACAAATTTCTCGATACAATGAAAATCATTTCCTACACATTTACCGTCATTCCCGATTTACGACCATCAATACAAGTTGAACAAAAGCAAGATAGCCTACAATATTTTACCTATTACTTTAAGGGAGAAATTCAAGATGATTATGGATTTTCATCGTTGGACTTCGTATATTTTTTGAAAGACAAAGAATCTGACATTCAGAGAATTCCGCTAGAATTTTCGCCAGCAAATTCGCATCAGCAGTATTTTTATATGTTTGATTTCTCACAATTTTCCAAAGGTGATGAAATCAAATATTACTTTGAAGTATTTGATAATGACGCAGTTAACGGTAAAAAATCCGCTCGGACAGCGACCTACGATTTTGTGATTCCCACACAGGAAGAGTTGGAAAAAATGCAAGAGGAATATTCCAAACAAATCGAGTCGTCGTTTATGCAGTCATCGTCGATTACGCAAGAACTGGTGAAGGATTTCGACAAACTGAAACAAAAATTGCTCGACGAAAATCTTTCAGATTGGGAACGGAAGCAGGTTCTCGACGAGATGAAGCAGAAACAAGAACAAATCAAACAACAAGTTGAACAACTTACTCAATCTTTGGAGCAGAAAAACGACCTGCAAAACAAACTTTCGGAACGCGACGAGGAAATTCTGCGCAAGCAAAAAGAAATAGAAGAATTGCTGAACGCATTGATGGACGATGAACTACGCAAGATGATGGAGGAATTCAACCAAATGGTTGATAATTACAACAAAGATGAGTTCATTAAAAAATCGGAGGAAATGAAGATGTCGTTTGAGGAACTTTCCAAACAACTCGACCGCGATTTGGAATTGCTTAAACGAATGGATGTGGAGGAATCGGTGCAAAAAACAACCGACCGTTTGCAGGAACTGGCCGACGAGCAGCAGAAACTTTCCGAAGAACTAAAAAACGCTAAAAATCAAGAAGATATACAGAAAAAGTTAGACGACCTTTCAAAAGAATTTGAATCAATCGAAAAGGAGTACCAAGACGCTCAAATGAAAAACGAGGAATTACAGCAAAAATTTGATTTACAAAATTTTAGCCAAGAATTCCAAGACATTCAAAATTCAATGGAACAAAGCAAGTCGGAGCGACAACAAGGGCAACAGTCAAAGTCTTCTAAATCAATGAAAAAGGCGGCTGAACAAACCCAACAACTTGCCGACAATATGCAGAGTATGATGCAACAGCAAATGGCTCAGCAAAATATGGAGGATATGGCAAACATGCGCCAAATCCTCGAAAATTTAATGACATTCTCGTTTCAGCAGGAAAACCTGATGACGCAAACAGGCAAACTATCGCACGCCGACCCGAAATACGCCGAAGTAGCATTCCAACAAAACGTGTTGCGCGAAAACTTCAAAGTAATAAAAGATTCCTTATACGCGCTCAGCCTGCGTGTGCCGCAAATCTCGCAGACAATCAACAGCGAAGTGTTTGAAATCTACAAAAACGGACGCTCTGTCATCACTAATTTGGAACAACAACAACGAGGACTTGCGCGGATTAACCAGCAATATATGATGACATCGGCCAACAATCTCGCTCTTTTGTTTTCGGAAGTTTTACAACAAATGCAACAACAAGCGGCACAACAAATGGAAGGTCAGCAACAATGTCAAAACCCGAAAAACAGCGGCAAGGGACAGAAACCATCGTTCCAACAAATGAAAAAAATGCAACAATCGCTGAAAGAACAAATGCAGCAGATGATGCAACAGATGAAGGAAGGCGGAATGCCGTCGGGACAAATGCAAAAACAGCTGAGCGAAATGCTGATGAAAGAGCAAATGTTGAAACAACTTGGCAACCAAATGATGAAAGAAGGCGAACTATCGCCTGAAGGCGTTCAGCAATTGAAGGACATTCAGCGGCTTATGGACCAGACCGAGCGTGACATTATCAACCAAAACATTACTCCACAAACGATGATGCGGCAAGAACAAATCCTAACCCGTCTGCTCGAAGCCGACAAATCCGAACGGGAGCGCAACATGGACAAAGAACGGGAATCGAAAACCGCAGTGGAAAAGCCATCGGAAAGCGCTAAGAAAATGTTCAAACCAACAGACAACGAAAAACAACAATACGACGATGTGTTGCAGGAAAACAGCGTAAAACTGAAACCACAGTACCAGAAAATCTATTCGGATTATATCATTAATTTGAATGAAGAAAAATAAGTTTTTCTAAAAGTCATACTTATCTTTCCACAGCGACTGCATATACCGTTTGGTGTCGTCTTCCCGCTTGTTGTCGGCGGGTTTCCAGAATGATGTACCGGCAATTTCCTTCGGAAGAAAATCTTGTTGCACAAAATGCCCTGGATAATCGTGAGAATATTTGTAACCGTCGCCGTATTTCAATTCCTCCATCAGTTTTGTGGGCGCATTGCGGAGATGCAACGGGACAGGTAACATTCCATCATGTTTGACTTTTGCCAAAGCGGCATCTATCGCCAAATAAGCAGAATTGCTTTTCGGCGATGTGGCAAGATAAATCGTTGTTTCAGAGAGGATTATCCGCGCCTCAGGCATTCCGATTACCGAGATTGCGTTAAAACAACTTTGCGCCAGAAGCAATGCATTGGGATTTGCCAAGCCGATATCCTCCGAAGCGGAAATTAGTAATCTCCTGGCTATGAACTTAATATCCTCACCACCTTCAAGCATTCGTGCAAGCCAGTACACGGCAGCATTCGGGTCGCTACCACGAATTGATTTTATAAACGCCGAGATAATGTCGTAATGTTGCTCACCACCCTTGTCGTACAAAGCGATATTCTCTTGTAACGTGGTGGTAACCATATCGTTGGTAATAGTTATCGTCTTTTGAGTATTTTGTGAATTTACCACAATTTCAAGCACATTCAACATTTTTCGGGCATCACCACCAGAAAAACGCATCAACGCTTCTTCTTCTTTAATATTGATTTTCAAATTCTTAAGCACCATATCTTCATGTAATGCTTTATCTATTAAAGAATGTAAATCTTCACGTTCGAGAGATTTCAACACATAAACCTGACAGCGCGACAGCAGAGGTGAAATAACCTCGAACGAAGGATTTTCGGTGGTTGCGCCAATAAGCGTGACAGTACCATTTTCCACAGCTGCGAGCAACGAATCTTGCTGCGATTTATTGAAACGATGGATTTCGTCAATAAAAAGAATCGGATTCGGCGAATCGAAAAACTGTGAATGTTTTGCTTTTTCCAACACCTCACGGACTTCCTTCACGCCAGAATTCACGGCGCTCAACGTAAAAAACGGGCGTTCCAGGCTATGCGAAATAATCTGTGCAAGCGTAGTTTTTCCCACGCCGGGAGGTCCCCAAAGAATCATCGAAGCGATTCGCCCCGACTCAATCGCATTGCGAAGCACGGCACCTTTCGCAACCAGATGTTTCTGTCCCAAATAATCGTTGAGCGACTTTGGACGCATTCGTTCCGCCAATGGTTGTTGAAGACTCATAGCGTTTCTTGGTTTTGATTGATGATTCTCACAAGTGTTTCCTTGTCTTCAACAGGAGTGATTTCTCCGCGTTGGCAGTACGAAATGCCACCTGTTTGTTCCGACACCACCAACACAAGGCTGTCGGTGTCTTCGCTCATTCCCAACGCCGAGCGGTGCCGCATACCGTAGCCCATAGGCAATTCAGTGCGTTTAGTCATTGGAAGGACGCATTTCGCGGCTATGATTTTTTTCCCGACAATCAGCACGGCACCATCGTGAAGCGGTGTATTCTTGTAGAAAATATTCTGAAGCAGCGCCGATGAAATCCGCGCATCTATGATTTCGCCCGTTTGGATATATGGAGTCAATGTCTCTTTGCGAGTGGAAATGACAATAAGCGCACCCGTCTGCGTTTGCGCCATACTGAATACCGCATCGCAAATTTCCTCAATTGATTCAGGTGGAATCACCGTATGATTGATACGAAACACTTTCGGCAAATATTTTCGGCTTTGCGAATGTAAATACCGGTTGCCAATCATTGTAAGGAAACTGCGGATTTCCGATTGGAACAAAATCACCAACGCAAGTCCGCCAATACTGATAAATTGCCCCATAATCCGCGTGAGCATTTCCATATGCAACGCCCTCACAATGAGCCAAATAACATAAAACGCAATGATACCAAGGAACACGTTCATTCCCGCCGTTCCGCGAATAAGTTTATACACTTCGTACATTAAAAATGCCACGAGGAAAATGTCCACGAAGTCAACAAATTTAAACGAAATGAACAATGGTATCATACTTTCTTGTTTGTCCCAAAGATATAAAAGTTCGTTGAAACTTACGCTTTTTGTAACGGTAGTTTTACGAAAAATGTTGTACCAACGCCCAATTCGGTTTCAAACCAAATGTCACCGTTACAACCTTCCACAATGTTTTTGCAGATGGCAAGACCGAACCCACTACCTGTTGATTTTGTTGTGAAATGCAACTCAAATATGTGTTTTTTCACGTCATCGTCGATTCCTCGCCCATTATCTCGTATTGCCACGAGAGCAAAGTCCTGCTCGGTTTTCAGCACGACGGAAACATGCCCTTCCCTATCCGACGGAATTGCTTGGATGGCATTTTTAAGAAGATTATTGAACATTCGGATTGTTTTTTCCTTGTCGGCACATACAATCACATTTTCTTCCAAAAATTCGGAAGTTATGGTGCAATTATCCTCCTGTTCAAACAACGTTATACAATTCTGTAATAATTCATTAAGATTTATTGGCTCAAGCAACACTTTAGATAGTTTCGCGAAATCGGAGAACGAAGTCGCCGTTTCGGCAAGTGTATCAATCTGTTCTATCATTGTCTTGGAGATAGACTTTAAGCGAGATTCAAATCGCTCGTCTTTTTCGTCCCACGAGCGATTGAGTAGCTGCAAACTTAATTTCATTGGTGTGAGCGGATTTTTAATTTCGTGCGCAATTTGCCGTGCCATTTCGCGCCACGCCATTTCGCGTTCCGCCTTAGCGAGTTTTTCCGCACTCACGCTCAACTTGTCAATCATCTCGTTATAGTTTTGAATCACGCCTTCAAGTTCATCAGGAGCGTTTAACGAGATTTTTTCGTTTTCGCCGCCGAGAGCCACATTAGTCATCTTATTTTGCAGAACCACAAGGGGTTCCGAAATTCGTTTTGCAATGAACATTGAGAAAATTGTGGCAATCAGCAAGAACACGACAAACAAATTCAGCAAACTCACAAACAAACCAGCGAATTGCTGTTTGAAGTCTTCCTCGTTGTTGAAATTCGGCAAGTTAAGGTATCCCAACACCGTATTCTGGCTGTTAATTATGGAGATGTACGCCGACGTAAAATGCAGATTACCAATTGTTTCCTCTTGCGAGAACGTTGAACGGCTTTGTTTGATGAGTTGATAAAACGCGCGTGTTGCCATTTTCTCGTTCACCAAGCGGAATTGGAAAATTTCTGGTCGCGACGATGCAATCAAATCGCCGTTGGTGTCGTATAAATTCACATCCGAAGAATAAATATTCGCCAGCTCTGTGAGTTTATTCTGTATAAAATTCTTGTCGTCGGCAGGAATGATGGCAAAATCTTTATACTGCTGCGAAATCTCTTTTGCCACCGAGGCAATTTTTTCTTCAAGGAACTGCCTTTGCTGGCGGGAATTGTACGATTTTATAAAGAGCGTCCCGCTCACAGCCACAAGAATGAACGAGCCTATCAACAAACCAACCTGCGAACGCTTAATCTGCGCCGAAAGCGAATGTGTGATTTGAATTGGAGAGCGATCGAAACATTTTATGAAAATCAGCATCAACAAGAAAAATAATAAGAAAATGTAAGGGAACCACATCACGTAATTCTTTAACTGATACGTTCTATTACTCACAACCACAGTATATTGGTCGTTGATTTTATATGCCAAATGCGCAGTATGATGTTGCTCGTCAATAAACGTCGCCTGTTCTTGGTCGCTGCATAACGCAAGTTTTTGAGAATAAGGACATTTCCCCCGTTTCGAAATAAGAATGCCATTCTTATATTTTGCCATCGAGTAATTTTCTGGGAACTCATTGTTTTCGACATTATCGAGCAAAATTGTCGGGTAACCAAAAATCTGTGCATTGTTCTTTGAATGAAGTTCAATGTATAGCTTTGTAACAGAGGAATTTGTCCGTTTGAATTCAATGGCATCGAAATAGGTGATATTGCCGTCCTGATTATTAATATAATAGTAGTTAGTATCGGAAATATGCTTGCCGCTGGATGAAACCATTTGCTGGAAATAGGCCTCGCAGTTGGGCAGACGGTTCGACTCGGCGAACGCACTGTCGGTTCCACAAACAGTACATTCCAGGTCGTATTGCCCGAGCCAGCCGTTAAAATACATTTTCTGCAAATAATTTTTTATATCAATATCCTGATTATCAACACCTTTCATCATTTCTTGCAAAGCAATGTCAGAACGAGTCGATTTATAAACCGACGCTAAAAATTGCTCTGCCACAGGGTCTTGCTCGTTTGCCCACTCTTTCGCAAGTTCATACCGATTTTCAGCCTTGTGCTTGCCAAGATAAATGCTGATGGCTGTTTCAGTATAGATAACCGTTGCCACAAGGAACACCAATTTCAATGCAAAAGTAGGACTTTCGTGACGACGAAAATATGAAAACAGCACAATCGAAATCACCGTAACACAATAAAAGACAAACAAATACGGGAAGAATTCCGAAGGCGAGTTTATCAGAAAATATGTCACTGTTGGTGTCAACAAACAAATGCCAATCAACAGAGGCAAAGAATATTTTTTGCTAAATTCAAATTTTCTTGAAAAACGGAAACAAAATGCAAAATAGAGAAACAAGAATGCCCCTATTTCAAAATAAGCAACAAAGCTCAATACATTTGTACTCAATAGATTAAATAGCTCTAATTCAATATTAGAATTAAGAGCCAATGACTTGATAAATCCCGTAGCCGTGCCGCAAAAAACAAATGAAAGAACGCCAAATATGAAATACAATTGTATCTCACTCATTTTCTGTTTAGAAAAATCATTATCGACACTACTTCTATTCCCAAATGTGAATACAATGTAAGCATAAACAATAAGAGCTATACTATCAACATACAAAATAGAACAATCAACATCCAGATTAGTAGCATCATGCATCAGCAGAGCCCACACGCCGAATAACAAAGCATATTTCAAATAAACGTTTATTTTCGAATATGAACCTAAAAATAAGGCAAAGAAGGCAAAACTCAACACGTACAAAATAAACGGCAAAACCTTTCTCCATGTGTCATTTTGCGACGTTATCGTATCGGAAAGCGACAACAGAAATTTTCCGTCAGCATCGTAAATTTGAAAGGAATTGTCGCAGTCGTCGCTGTAGATTTCCACAGAATTGTTGATGGTGAAATCCCGTTGAAATTCATTGCGTATATTCGAGTTTTCAAATGGAAACTGCTTTTTTATAAGCATCAAAACAAAAAAAGTCCGATTCCCTTTTTGCTCATTTTCAAGCAAATACCACGCATTCCCACTAAAAAAGAGTTTACTTTCCTGACTCAAAAGTTGAAAATATGGCGGAATGGAATTGTCGGACCAATACAAAATCTTTTTGTTTTCAAATATGAAAAAAGAAAGATTCTGGCTTTCAATCCACGCAGAATGTTTCATTCGGAAATCTTCGAACACACCAAAATCGGCACTGTCGGGAAGCGACACAAGCTGCTCCTGCAACGACTGCGCAAATTTCTGCTTTTCAACTATAACTTCCTGAAATTGAACCACATCACGAGGGGACACTTTCTTGTGGTACCCGAAATTATTGAGCAACATCAGCGTGCCCACGGCGAATGAGGCTACCGCAAGAAACAAAAATCTGTATGTATAAGAACGTGACTGTTCCAACGTAAAATTGATAAGATTTCCAAAAATACTATTTTTTACGCGTGATTTAAGCCGTTTGATAAAAATATTTCTCAATAAAAGTTGCAAATACAAAAAATACATTTATTTTTGCAACGCTTTTTCGGGGTATAGTACAGTCCGGTTAGTATGCTTGGTTTGGGACCAAGAGGTCACAGGTTCGAATCCTGTTACCCCGACAGCGAAAGACGAAATCACAAACGGTTTCGTCTTTTTTATGTAATTACTTCTCATCCATCGGATATTTCACGCCCCACTCTTCGCGAAGCGAATCCATCTGCCGCATAACGGAAATTGTTTCGGCGTGTGGCATCATCGGCGATTCAAGCAGACCTGCCTCTATGCAGCGGCGACTTTCCATCACCTGATATTCGTAACCCGAAATCATATCTGACGGTTTTCTGTACGTTTCCACAAGTGCGTAGTTGCGGTAAACCTCAACCACTTCGGGACAATTCACATTGTCAACCCGTATGTAGCCCTCGGTGCCGCTGATTATCCCCTGACGGTCGTTGAGACAGCGCGCGCCAGCCTGCAAATTCGCCATCTTGCCATCGGCATAACTCAACGAAATACATTCCTGCATATCCATTCCCGTTACTCCTAATTGACAATTAGTCACTGTCTTAACCACATCGTTACCAAAATACATACGAGCGAAATTCAACACATACACACCCACATCGAGCAACGCTCCGCCACACAACGCTGGGTTAGTGATTCGTTCCTTGTCTTCCAACGGATAACACAGCGAAGCTGAAAGCAGACGTGGTTCCCCAATCGCCCCACCGTCAATAAGTTCCTTAATTTTATGTGACAGAGGCATATAGCGTGTCCAAATGGCTTCAGTTACAAACACGCCGTTTTTCTCGGCAAAATCCAACAACTGTTTTGCTTCATGGGCATTTGCCGTAAAAGCTTTTTCCACAAGACAAGGTTTTCCTTGTTCAACGGCAAGTTTTGCGTGCTGAAAATGATGCGAATGCGGCGTAGCCACGTAAACTAAATCTATATCGTTGTCGGAAACCAACGCCTCGTAAGAGCCGTATGCATTTTTAATATTCCACTTGTTGGCAAAATCGCGGGCTTTTTCAATAGAGCGCGACGCAACTGCGGAAATTTCGTAGCCAGCCATTGCAGAAACCGTTTCTGCCATTTTCCCTGCTATCCAACCAGCACCAAGGATGCCAATTTTAAATGAGTTATTCATAATTCTAATTTTCCACGACAATCTTTGAATGGACACAAAAGTAAAATCTTGAAATCTTACTTCGTCACAATTCCATTTCTCTGCAAAAACGAAATAAGATTTCTTCCCATTGTTGCCTGCTGTTTTGCATTCGGATGCCAATCAGCGCCGTCGCCAGCCACTGCATTGAAATGGAATCGATAGAATGGATGTTCATCGGTATTGTAGTCGGCAGCAAGATTGTCAATAATTGGTTTTAATACTTTCAGTTGGTCCGCGCTCAACATACTGCCAGTAAGCAAAACAACCTTTGCATGTGGATAATGCGTTGTTACACTGTTCAGCAATTTTCTGTATTCATTATCGAATTTAGTGGAATCGAGGGTCTCCATTTTCCACGCATCGTTTGTGCCTAAATTGATAAACACCACATCGGGCGTATATGCAGAAAAATCCCAGGCTGTATTGTTAGTCAGCCACGTTTTTTCGTAATTATCTGGCATAGAACCAAATTCTGCTTTATCACCGTAGTTACGATACACGCCAATTCCAGAACGGGCAACCACCATAATTTCCGCATTGAATTCTGTAGCCGTTGCGTATGCGAACGATTGGCAGAAATTTGATGTTGCATCACTAAAATGTTCCTCGTGTGATTTTGCTTCGGTTCCATAGCCGCAAGTGATTGAATTTCCTATAAACTCAAACTTCAATGGTTTTTCAGCTGGTTTTTTCACTTCGGCAGTTTCGTCAATTTCAAAACCGTAGAAACGCGCATTTTTCAGAATTGCCTCGCTGCACAATGTGATTTTTGCAGTGTGCGTGCCATTTCCCAGTCCTTCAGCAATACGGAAAATGTTGCTTTTCACCCAATTGGCCTTTGAGTTCATTGCAAGTTTGTACGGTTCTTGGTCGTCAATTTCAACCCAATAAAAAATGTCGCCTTGGCTCAGCTTCGCATACAGCGTTGTTCCCGTAAAATCAACCGAGATAGACGAACCTGGATAAAAGAAAGCAACCTCGTTTGCCGAAGCAACCACTCGACCTTCATAATGGATATTTGCATCGTCAACAGGAATGGAACGGAACTGTTTTTCCAATACAGTGATGTGCACAGAATCTTTAACGTCTGTATTATTGCAACTTACAAGATAACCCCACGTTTCGCCCGCCTTCATACCAAATATGGTGTTCTCGTTAATGGCTTTCGCAATGGTTGAATCCGCAAACACCCATCGCACATCTTTAATATCAGCATCTGCAGGGGAAACCGTGTACTCAACGTACTGCGTACCTTCGTACGCAATTGTGATTTCGTGTGGCTCACACTGTATTTCTTTGATTTCTGTTGGCTCGACACAGCCGTTATCCTTATCACAGCCACAAAACATACAAGTTGCCAAAAACAAAACAATTGGAAAATTCTGTCGTAAATTCATACTGTTAAGATATTAGATTGTCAAAAGTACGAATTTCTGAAAAAAAATAGACAAACCTCAAAAGAAGTTTGTCTATTTTCAAAAAGACACCTACGCATAGGGAAACGCAGGTTTGTGTGATTTAGCGTTATTTCTTTGGTTTTGACACCACAGTTCCTGTAAATACCAATGTTTGTTCGGTTGGTTTCGCATTAGAAGTCACAACTGCAGTTTTCGAGAATTTTCCACCCGTAGCGGCATCGAATGTCACGCCAATTTCGCCACGTTGTCCCGGCATAATTGGAGTTTTTGGCCACACCGCGTCGGTGCAGTTGCAGGCAGGTTCCACTTTGGAAATGATGAGCGGTGCGTTGCCCGTGTTAGTGAATTCAAACACCACATCAACAGGGATGCCTTGTGGAATTTCGCCGAAATTATATGAATCTTTGTCCCATGTAATTACTGGAGCTTTCAAATCACTTGCGCTCAACTGTTTGTTACCTTCTGGGTCGCCCCACTGTGCGAACGATACAAATGGAAGTATGCTTGCAAACACTACTGCTAAAAAAACACGTTTCATAGTTCAGAAATTTAATTATTAGACAAATAACGAAATAAAAATGTTACAATCAAAACACAAAACGTATATACAAATACCTTGCCAAAAGATCTGGAATGAAATCAGTCATATTTTGGAACGGCACGAACCTCATCAACAAACTCGTTTATGTAGGAAATAATTCCATCGCAGATTTCCTCGTTGAACCGTCGCAATGCCGCATCAAATGGAAGATTTGGGAAATGCAGGAGCATATCGTCGTTGAAGAATTTTATTGCACGGTGACAAAGATGCAACTGACTGCAATCTTCCTCAAACACAATGCATTCGAACGGCGGAATACCTTTTTCTATAGCATGCATCTTGATGTTCGCGTTCTTGTAGCAAGAATTTCCTTCAAACGAAAACGGGAATACAAAAGCTCCAATTACTACAATATCTTGAAATACGGCACTGCCCAATATTGACTGTATAGTCAGGTCGTCATCGCCACCAAGACAATTCAGCACACAAACGTATTTCACATTCTTGGGAATAATCAGCCGCAACATCGAACGCCACTGATTTTCGTCGAATTCCTGTTTCGCGTCCTTGTGGATTGTTGCCACAGAGAAATAATTCGAAAGTTTGTCTTTGTTTTGGTTAACTATGTTGATTGCTCCGTCGCCAACGGCAAGCAGTAAAATGTTATTCTCGTTCATTTCATTTACAATTTTATAATAAACTGATTTTCCTCTAAATTCTTCAGTGCCATTTCAACGCCTTGTGCAACGGAATAAAATGTCTCGTCAACGAGTTTGACTTTAATTTTAGTCTTTCTGCTCAAACGTTCTGCTAAACCATATAGCATTGCTCCTCCACCCGACAGCCAAATGCCGTCAACAGCAAAGTCGTTGAACAATTCAGGGGGGACACGTTCCAGTACGTTTGACACGGCATTTTCAATCTTCGTCAGTGGTTCGTGCAGCCATTCGGCTATTTCGTTCGGAGAAAGTTTTACTTCGATTTGCTCAGCCGTGACTATGTGCGCTCCAGAAACAGCATAGTACGCTTGCGGATTTTCCATATCTACAAGCGCCGTTCCCAACGTTCTCTTTATTCCTTCCGCCGTACATTCGCTAACTTTTATATTATGATTGATTCGCAAGCCTTCCTGAATCGCCGCTGTTAAGGCTTCGCCCCCGACAGGAATACTTTTGTCTACAACAATACCTCCCATACAAATCACCGCAATCTGTGTTTTTCCGCCACCAATTTCTATTATCATCTTTCCAAAGACATTATTCACATTCAATCCTTGGGCAATTGCAACAGCAAAAGGCGAAGGAATCAGATACACATTGTTGCATCCAAGGTTTTTGAATGCTTCGCGAAAAACAAGACGGTCGCCATACGTGAAATCCAGAGGGATTCCTATTCCGATTTTCGTTTCTGCCGATATGGAACATTTTTTCTTTGCTTCCAATATCAACTCCAAAACCAAAAGTTCAACACTATTGTAAGACATCCCATCATATTTCATTGGTTGGATAATTTTAACCGCAGTAGTGTTTCTCCCTGTCATATTCCTTGCCTCATCCCATTTGCAGCAAACTCTGTTACTTTCCATTTCAATACCTAACCACGATGGCACATCAACAAGCACGTTTCCACCACCTACGACAACTGAATTGACCGTTCCCAAATCGAATGCGATTTCGGAAACGGGATTTTGTCTAGTTTCATTTTCCATTTTGTTTATTATTTATGTTTTCTGTCGCAAACATAAAAGCAATGTGTGCCATATTGAGGCAGAGGAAAAAGTTTTTTGAAAAATTTTATTTGTTCCGCTATCATAGAAACGGAATGAGATCCCTCACTTCGTTCGGGATGACGGTTGTACAAAGGATAGATAAAGAGAGAAGGCAGATGCGGCTTTGCCGCATCTGCCTTCTTCTCCCTTTTATAACAAAAATCGTCATTCCTTGCCTCGCGATGCTCGGCTGCGGAATCTTTGTTTCGGGAATTTGAAACTTTGATTGGTAAGAAAACGTGATTTTAGAAATCAGGATGTTCTCTTAAAAATTTGCGGAACGGACTAATTGCACATTCATAAATCATCCAATCTTCTTTGCCTCGTCGAGTAGGATGATATGAATTTACAACAACAACATTATGTTCTGGATAATACCACAAGCAACATGGTTTCATTCCTTTTACAATATCTTCGCTTTCACCATTCCATATACCAAATTTGTATTCTATCTTTTCTGGTTTAGCAGTAGAAAAGTAACATTTGGTAACAAAATCAAATACATCATCATCACAACAAACAATAATGTTCGGGCGGAGGATGTCTATCTCTTTTTTCAAAAATAATTCGTCTCTATTCAACGCATTTTTTATCTCAAAAGAGGAAACGGTAGATTTGCCAGCATGTTTCTTTGATTCAACAAACGCAAACGGTTCTGTATTAAATACTTCTTTTACCTCATTGACTTTTACATCGTGGACTTCATCGAAATTTGGAAAATAATCGTTCTTTACATCTGTTTTTAGAAAACCATACAACATTTTAGCAAGATTCGGTAAAAAACCTGTTTTCCCAACTCGATCTCCAGATAAATTCCGATTATTTTCACCATTTATTTCATCACACAACCACAAACGCGTGTCTTGTTCACATCCATCAGGGTTATCTTTCAGAATAAACATTACTCTGCGTTTTGCAGTTTCCCATTTCTCATCAACATAAGAATCGGGATGTCCATATTTAAGCATTAAACCATCTTTACAAAACTTATTTTGAGAGTCTTCAGGCAATCCTTCTTTCCAACAATCAAATAGCGTGTTTAATAATTTGTTGTACATGTTAATGTATTTTTAAGTTTGTGATTCCCAAATTTACATTTTATCATATTCCTTAATAAAAGACTGAACAAAACTATCAATCTCGTCGGCAATATGTTTTATATACTGGCTTGCTGTCTTCGGATTTTTCAATTCTTCAAAACCTTCGGAATTAAGATTCCAAAAATCAAGATTATAATTTGGTGAATATCGCCAACCATACCACCAGGAAGTTGGTTTAAATCCGCCAATAGAAGAAATAGCATTGGATATTTTTTCGTTTTGTTCTCCTTCGTAGCTCCGAACGATGCCGTAATAATAAAAATTCTCTACTTGTACTTCAAACGTAACAGGACAACCATCCTTTGTAAACTTGAATCCAAAATATTTATGCCGTCCACGACAACGAGAATAGTAGAGAGTTACGTCGTTCAAAAAATCTTTGTCGGGTTCAATAATAGAATAGCCACATTTAGATAATTGATTCCGTAATTCGTCCCAGAAGAATTTCTGCATTTCAATTCTATTGAAATCAGCGCGTTCCACATATAAATCACATTCTTTCAAAACTGCCTGAATCTGTTCTTCTTCAATTGGACGGCTTTCCTTTCCGTACAAATCTTTTCGCAAGACCGCCACAACGGCAAACAGAGAGTTTGACATACGAGAATAGAACACAGGAGCATTCTCCTGTCGTGTTTTTTCGCTACATGAGCCAAAATCATTCAATGCTTGAATCATTTTTACCAACTCATCAAGAACATTTTTAATTGTATCTTCCGATGTATGCAGTTGCAAAAATCCTAATTGAAAAATCAAATCTTTTAACTCATCAATACTTGAATCGATGTTTCCTTCGGAATCTCTGCTACCAATTGTGATTTGACCATCTTGCACAATTTTATGGAGTTCCTCCAAAAATCTGTGATAAACTTCCTGCTTTTGGTTGAAAATAGCCATATTTCGCTCTTTCAACTCCTCTGTACCCGATTGACCTTTCAAAAGCAACATTGTGATTATGGCGGCAATAATTGCCCCTGCAATTGCGGCAAAAAGTTGCGACGCAATTTCTAATCCGAGCCATGCTCCACACAGCCATGCCAACAGCACAAAACAAACCAAAAGAATTGTGCCTAATAAATATAGTTTCTTTTCTAACATAATTTCAAATTTAATTTCCCCTATCCATATGTACTTTTTAGATGCAATCCAAATTCCAAATGTATCTTACTGCCGCTTTTATTTTTTCATGTCTTTTTTCTATTGCAGACTTGTCCCAAACAGGGGATTGTTTATCCTCAACAAAATCAATAATTTCCTTTTGTTGATTGAGCAGATTGTCCTTGCCATACGATGCCAATTTATTGACAAATGGTTTGTTCCCAATGGAACTATTATGGCTTTGTGAAATCAACATCAAATTACCTACACAGTTTAACCACTCACCTGAAACAATTCCGTTTTCCGGATTATCTTTGTCTTCATACACGCCATAACCGTTAGCAATAGGATTGCCATTCGTCGGTGTTTGGGGGGCTATGTGTTCAATACTTTCATTACGGATTAAGTCATCAAACGTAACCTTATGTGGCATTGGGTGGTTATCATTGCATAAATACATTTCATATTTCCACAACAGATAATTATCCACACGATTTTGATAGAACCAGCCACCATTTACAATACGCATCAATTCATTATCATTCCAATAACTCCACCACCAATCGGTCCTGATTTTATTTATCATATCAGAGATGCCACCATCAATTTCTTCATCGGTATGTCCATTTATAAGAAACCAATTGAGGCGACTTTCAATATCGGCGCGACCTCCACGTACCAAACTTCGGAATGTTATGTTTTCGAGGAAATGAGCCAAACGGAGAAATGTAGTTTCAGTTACTTTACATCTATCTGCCTTGATAAAAAAAGGATACGACAGAGCCATGTTATTGAGATAGTAAAGGTCTTTTATGTAGTTATAATTACTCTGTTTAACTTTAAAAATGGTATCGAATGCTTGCGAAATTCCAGAAACAAACTCTTTTATCCATTTGGTTTTATCAGTTTCATTTTCAAGTGTTTTTTTTACGCCTTCTACAATTTCATCACTGAAATATCCTTTACCGCTAACGGCACGCCAATAATAGGTAAGAATGTCATCTTCTTTTTCGTCAACTGAGACAATACGTTGATAAATCGTTTCAAATTCTTTTTCGATATATTTGACGTTTTCGTTGGTAATATCCTCATTTCCAGAATGAAGATAAATTTGAAGCATGAAATAAGATTTAATTATCTCCAACTTCGACAATGCTTTGCCTCTATCATTCTGAAAGGCAAATATTTGAGCCGCCTCTGCTTTGTTTGAAACAACATATTGTGTAATTGTTGCATTTTGAACTAAGTTGTAATAACGTTCAAGCTCAGATGTGGAGGATTTTTCAAACTCTTTATCAAACAAATATTTTGCTTCTCGAATATGTTCCTGCGAACGAGTCGAAGGTTTTTGTGAATTGTCTATTCTATCAATTATTTCATTCACAAAGAAATTGTTGTCGTATTCTACAGTTCTAAACTTTTGAGTTCCCTTACGAATGTCGCGTATGTAATAGTCAACAATATCGTCTACATCCACATCTATGGTTTCTCCTTTCTGCTTTCGAATGCTCAATTCATTTTTTATCGAACTGAAAAATATTACACATGTCGTAAGACGTTGCTGTCCATCAATAATACACAATGTGTTATCCGTAGATTCTTCAAATAAGAAATGTCCCAAGTAGTATTGTGACGTCGCATCCTTCAAGTCTTCAATAAATTGGATTATCTGTTTCTTCTCCCAACTATATGAACGCTGATATGCAGGGATTTCAAATCGACGGTTCTTTGCATCAAATAATTTTTGAATTGTTAATGATTCCATAAATCTTTTTTTAGAAACTGAATGTCACATTGCTTGTGACATTCAGTTTGTTTGTGTTCTCAATTACTCCCAGCGATGGCTAACTTCTTTCAACCTGCTATCATAAGTGTAAATCATTTTATTGCGACGGAAGTTGACAGAGATTCCTGCAACACTGCGGAACTCTCCAAGAGATGATTCCCAATTGTGAGCAATTTCTTTCAACCTATCATCCATTGTATAGTACATTTTGTTTCTTCGAAACACAATAAATGTTCCGCTAAATCCCATCAATTCCCCAAGTGAACTTTCCCAATTGTGAGCAATTTCTTTTCCTTGCTCGTTCAGTACATAGTACATTTTGTTTTTGTAAATCACATCTGCTATCATAATAAAATCCCTAATTTGTGTCGGGCGCAACTTTTAAATTAAAAACTTCGCAAACGTATTTTCAACCTGTGCCAAAACAAGGGGGTAGGTTTGAAAAAAATCCATTTTTATAAATTTCGTTCGTAACATATATGCTACGCATTATGCAAATATAAAATAAAATCTTTGCGTAACAAATATGTTACGCAAAAAAATGGAGTTTCCAAACGAGATTCAATTAATTGCTTCAAATATAAAGACTTACCGTCAGAAGAAGAATTTGTCTATTCAAGAATTAGCATATCGTTGTGATATGGAACGCTCCTGTATGAGCCGCATAGAATCTGGTCGCGTTAATGTAACTATAAAAACTCTCTGTAAAATCAGCGATGCTCTTGGAGTTGAGTTAAAGGATTTATTATAACATTCTAATCTTTCATCACCACCAAACACACCCGTATTGGCTCCGGCATTGATTCGTCCAATAAATAATTCCATAAAATATAGGTATCGTTTTGAGACTTATGGAGATACGAAAAAACTTCATCAAGTTCCCCTGAGGTAGGTTCGTTTCCCGTATTGTTTACGGCAATGAGCATCATAATTCGATGAGGGAACAGCAATGTACTGAGATCCACTTCGCACTGCGGTTGTAAATCGTTGATAAATGGATGTTTAGATGCGTTCTCGAACGCTTTTTTGAGTGAGCCCACCGAGGCAAAAAATGCCTTGTCGCATGTGGTTTTATTGCCGTTTTCGTCCACAAGAAACTGCCTTACGTCGTTGTAATCAATAGATACCCAAGACACTTTGCTGCAACTTTCCCACGCCCCGTCGGCAACTATTCTTGCTTCGGGATTCGCAATGTTTTCAAATTCGTCCTCGCCCAATGCCGTGGCAATCATTTTTTTCAACTGCTTGTACGTTTCCGTCAAGTCTTTTTCTACATTAAATTCTAATTCCATTTTTTTATTTTTTCGACAAATAAACAATGTAGGTATGCCAAAACAATGTACAGGTTTGAGAATTTTTCGAAAATTCAGAACTATTCATTCCTGAGTCATTCCTTTTTACGAGAATGAAAATCATATTATCTTAAAATATCTTATAATATCGTGTGCGGAGGTAATTTCTGAACGAAATACGGAATTTATGTAAAAACAGCATTGGCGACCACTTAATACGGTCGCCAGTGCTATATTATGACTTATGTTATATTGTGTTTGCTTAGGGTAAAATCAAACCTCAATCCGCCATTGGGGCGGTTTGTTGCGGTGATTATGCCGCCGTGGAACTGAACGGCATGTTTTACGATTGCAAGACCGAGACCTGTGCCCCCCTTTTGGCGGGAGCGACCCTTGTCCACGCGGTAGAATCGTTCAAAGAGGTGCGGCAGATGTTTTGGCTCAACACCCTTGCCATCATCCTCAAAGCGGATGTGGCATGCCTTCTCGGAGTTTTCAAGCAGTGAAATATAGATATTTTTACCCTCGGAGTAGGCAATCGCATTTTCGGTTAGATTGCGGAAGATAGAGCCAATTAACGAAGGGTTGCCATCCACGACAACCTCCTCTCCAAAATCCGTATGGAGCTTCAGGCGTTCATCTTCGGGCATTACAGCCAGCTCCTCTGCAATCTCATCTATTATCTCGTTGATTACCACTTTTTTGCGGTTGATAAGTGCACTCCCGTCCTCCATTCGGGTAATAAGCGACACATCATTAAGCAGTCGGCGTAAGCGGTCGTTGTGGGCATAGCATCTCTCGATAAGTTTCTGCCGTTTTTCCTCGCTCAATGCAATCCCTGACAGCAATGTTTCAAGGCATACTTGAATAGATGCTACCGGTGTTTTCAACTCGTGGTTAATATTATTTGTGAGCTGTCGTTTCAGGCGATTTCTCTCTTGTTCGGACTCGTAGCGATTTACACGTTCAATATCTTTGCCGAGCTTACGAGTGGTAAAGTATGCCACTATGCTCATTGCAAGACTAATAGAAATCATCACAATAAGAAATGACCAATCGGTTGCTAACAGGTCTCGCAGAGTGTTGGAGTATGGAATGGCTGTGCGGACAACGACTCGTTCCCCTCTTGTAGCAGAGTAGAAATATTCACGCCCATCGCTTGACGATTGTCGGCTGATGTTATACCCCTCGCCTTTTGCCAAAGCATCTATCACCTCGGGGCGATTACGGTGGTTATCAAGCGAATCGAGCGATATAGTATTATCATAAACCACAGTACCCGAGAGTGTGACAATCGAGATTCTGAGCTCATCAAAGGGTTTGTCGTGCGTTGTGATAAAATCCTCATATGACAGTCCATCCTCTATGGTTTCGAGCAAATGATGGTTGTATTGTTGCAGTTGAACATTCAAGAACTCCAATTTATACTCTTTCTCACGTAGGTATTGGTATCCGATAAAACAGAGAACAATCGCCCACGAAAATGTGAGCAACATCAGAAACAACCGTTTGTGAAACGACATTTTAATCTCGGAAGCCATAGCCAAAACCTGAACGGGTTACAATGTACGAGCCATAGGCTCCAATCTTCGAGCGTATGCGGGTGATATTGACATCAATAGTGCGGTCTAATACGACCACCTCGTCGCTCCATACACGGCTTAGTATCTGTTCGCGCGAACAGATTTTTCCACGATGCGACACTAAATATACCAGCAGTTCAAACTCCTTGCGAGTGAGTTTTACCTCCTCGCCATCAACCGTGCAACGCTTAAATTCAAGATCAAGTTTCAAACCGTCCACTTGCAGAACATTAGGCTTTTCGACGATAGTGGTCGCTACTTTGTTTGATGATGTGCGGCGCAGTACACTCTTGACACGGGCAACGACATTGCGAACGGTGTAGGGTTTCATAATATAGTCATCGGCACCAAGGTTAAGCCCCATAATCATATCATCCTCTGTGTCGCGGGCAGTACAGAATATGATGGGTATATCGGCCGTTTCAACATCGGCTTTCAGCATCTTTGCCATCTTTATACCGCTAATCTCTCCCATCATAATATCAAGCAGGATAAGCGAGTATTCTTTCAGATTATAGCCAAGTGCCTGCTCTGAACTGAAAGCAGTATCTACGTCATAGCCCTCATTTTCAAGATTTAGTTTCAGAACCTCACACAAGGTCTCCTCGTCATCCACTATCAATATACGATTTGTTGCCATAATATCTATCATATAATTACTCCGCAAAATTACATCGTTTTGGCAAATAGCAGAGCTCCCGAAACGAGATTGTAGTAGAATTTAATCAAAGCCTAATAGTTATGAAACATTCATGAAACAATCTTGCGATTACTTTACAATTGAAAAATTATACATTTTATGGGTATATTACAAATCTTTACATTATTAGGAGCATTGGGCATGTTCCTTTACGGAATGAACACGATGAGTTCGGGTTTGCAAAAGGCCGCAGGCGAAAGGTTAAGAGGATTCCTGTCTGCCATGACATCAAATTCCTTTAAGGGAGTGATGACAGGATTGGGCATAACTACTATTATTCAGTCTTCATCGGCAACCACTGTGATGGCTGTTAGTTTTGTTAATGCAGGACTTCTAACCCTTACTCAGGTAATAGGGGTGATTATGGGAGCCAATATTGGCACAACAGTAACGGCTTGGATGGTTTCGTGGCTGGGCTTCAAGGCCGACATCTCTGTTTTAGCCGTACCTTTAATGTTGCTGGGATTTCTCTTTTCTAACTCCAAAAAAGACCAACACAAGAATATAGGAGAACTAATCGTTGGCTTCAGCCTCTTGTTTCTTGGTCTTTCATTTATGAAAGATTCGGTGCCTGACTTGCGAGAAACACCGCAGATACTGGAGTTTGTCAGCACGTGGTCTTCGCACGGATTTGGGTCTGTACTTCTGTTTCTTCTCTTCGGTACGGTATTAACCCTCATACTGCAATCCTCATCGGCAACGATGGCTATTACGCTTATTATGCTTAGTATGGGATGGATACCGTTTCAGATGGCGTGCGCTATGGTGTTGGGTGAGAATATCGGTACTACTATCACTGCAAACATAGCCGCATCGGTCGGAAATACACAGGCAAAGCGTGCGGCAATGTCACATACCATATTTAATGTATTTGGTGTTCTTTGGGTATTGATGCTCTTTAAACCCTTTTTACAATTGGTTGGACTTGTGACAGAAACCGTGTTCGGCCTGCCCAATCCCGCCGCAGATGGATTTATGGTAACAGACTCAAATGCGGCGGAAGGGACTGCTGCACTATATGGTCTATCAATGCTACATACGCTATTTAATTTGACCAATACGTTATTGCTGATTTGGTTTACCAAGCAGATAGCTATGTTTGTGAGTTGGATTATACCTGCTCCGAAAAATCAGGATAAGGAGGTGTCCCGCTTACAATACATCTCGGCAGGCACTCTGGCTACTCCTGAGTTGTTGATAGAGCAGGCATTTAACGAGATTATCCATTTCGCACAAATCTCAAAGAATGGTGCTGTTTATGCTCAAAATGCAATTAATGAGGCCGATACTGACAAATTCGAAGAGTTGAGAAAGAAACTTGTGAAGTATGAAGAGATTTCCGACCGCATCGAGTATGAGATAGCGACATTCCTCAACGGTGTATCAGCCGAGGAGATCAGCGAAAACACTTCCATCAAGATAAAGGCTATGTATAAGATTATTGGTGAATTAGAGTCTTTGGGAGATTCGGGCGAGGCAATCAGCCGTATCCTGTCAAGAAAGAATATACATAATAAACGTTTTAATAAAGAGGCGCTGAAGAATCTAAACTTAATGGCTGGTGCCGTAAGTGCGGCGTACGATGTTATGATTGAGAATCTGACTTCGGCTCATAAGGGTGAACTTGTCGATATTGCGAATGCTTATAGCGCAGAGGATCATCTCAATGCTTTGCGAAATAATCTTCGTGACGCGGTCATCGAAGATATTGAAAACGATGGCAACAACTATCAGACAAGTGTTTACTATATGGATATTGTCAATGAGTATGAGCATATGGGTGACTTTATGATTAATGTATCACAAGACCTCGAACGGGCCTTTGGCCGCAAATAATTCATCTGCAGACTGTTTTTAACATATGGGAAAATATAGAACATTAAAAATAGAAACGGAATGAGATCCCTCACTTCGTTCGGGATGACTGTTGTACAAAGGACAGATAAAGTGAGAAGGCAGCGTCGCCGGCGTTCTTTGGATACTTTCTGTCGCTGTTGACAGAAAGTAACAGAAAAGATGGGAAAATTTGTGGTTAATTTTTGTTTTTATAATAATGCACAACGGGTTAAGTATATACAATGAGTATAAATTAGAATTGGAACAGTATCCAGATGTAATTAATGAATTTGAAAAAAGGAAGATATTGATTTAACTTTGTCAAAATAGCATTTGGCATATTTACACAAAATCGGCTCATTTTTACATAAAATCGGCTCAGAAAACAGCACAAATTTGAGCCGATTTTTCATATATTTGAGCCGATAATTGATGGTTATGGATAAAAATGTCATTCTCTGATTCTTCGATGCATTAAGTCAATTATTGGAAATTCTTTGGAAAATAAAAACAACTTCTTATTTTTGCATTGTGTTATGGCGAATTCGTCTAATGGCTAGGACACCACCCTCTCACGGTGGATATTCGGGTTCGAATCCCGGATTCGCTACAAAATCCCCTAATTTTAGAATTTCCGTTTGGTTGTAAAAAACTAAATTCCGTACATTTGCTTGGATAAAGCAAATAGTATGCGAAATCTTGAATTACTGTCTCCTGCGAAAAATCTGCAAGTCGGCATAGCGGCAATAAACCACGGTGCCGATGCGGTGTACATCGGTGCTCCGGCCTTTGGGGCGCGGGCGGCTGCGGCAAATTCTCTTGAAGACATTGCGGCACTGATTCAATATGCGCACCAGTTTAATGTAAAGGTTTACGTAGCGCTAAATACTATATTGTACGACAACGAGATAGACAACGCAGTTGAGCTTGCCCATAAATTATATGACATTCACACTGATGCTCTGATAATTCAAGATTTGGGTTTGTTGGAATGCAACTTGCCTCCTATTCCCATCCATGCAAGCACGCAGCTCAACAACCGCACGCCCGAGAAGGTTGCTTTTCTTGAACATGTTGGCTTTTCGCAAGTGGTTCTCGCACGGGAATTGAATCTGAAACAAATAGCCGAAATAGCCCAGCAAACAACAGTTCCTCTTGAATTTTTCATACACGGCGCACTATGCGTCTGCTACAGCGGACAATGCTATATGAGCGAATATGCCATTGGACGGAGCGGAAACCGTGGCGAATGTGCACAGATGTGCCGCCACAAATACACATTGCAAGGTTTAGGTGAACCTCGTGAAGGGTATTTTCTTTCCACAAAGGATTTAAGCCTCGGTAACAAACTGGAAGAGTTGATTTTAGCTGGAATCACAAGTTTTAAAATTGAAGGTCGGTTGAAAGATGAAGACTATGTAGAAAATGTGACGGCGTATTTTCGTGCAAAATTAGATAATTTTATTACAAAACATCCTGATTTCCAACGAAGTTCAACGGGCATTTGTAGCCCTACTTTCACTCCCGACATACATAAAACCTTTACTCGAGGTTACACAGAATATTACATTGATTCCCAACAAAATAAAATTGCAAATATTCGTTCTCCAAAATCACAGGGAGAATACATCGGGAAAGTAGAATCGCAAGGGAAAAATGGCTTACAAATCCTCACAACCATTCCTCTGCACAATGGCGATGGACTTTGTTATTATGATAAAAATAACGAACTTTCTGGTATTCAAGTCAATGCAGTAAACGGGGAAAGCATCACTTTAAATAAGCAAGCACAAATTCCTGTAGGAACGGAGATTTGGCGCAATTTCGACATAGAATTTCAGAAAAAATTGAGCCAAAGCGACCATCCTCGGAAATTGCCCATCAAAGCGGCGTGCAAGTTCTTAGAGAAAACATATTCGCTCACATTGTCCGATTTGAACGGACATTCTGTAACAGTGGAACGCGGTATTACGGAACGTGCGAAAAATCCACAACGCCAAAAAGAAACGTTTCTTTCGCAGATTTCGAAAATGGGCGACAGCATTTTTTACTTGGAGTCAATTGATTGTCAAGGCGAAGCAATACCTTTCGTTCCCATTTCCGAGATAAATTCTTTGCGTCGGGATGCGTGTGAAAAGCTACGGGCAAAAATCATTGTAGATGCTGAGTCACAACACATTACATCATTGTCTAAAAACAACGTTCAATTTCCGCTCTCGGAGCCAACGGATTTCCGCCTGAATGTGGCAAACCAGAAAGCAGTGGAGTTTTTCCGTCGTCACGGAGTGGAGATTACGCAACGTGCATTTGAATGCGAACATCGGAAAAATGTGCCGTTAATGACCACAAAATACTGTATCCGTTACCAACTGGGAGCTTGCAAGAAAGGACACGCCGAACCATTGGAACTATCCGACAAATCGCACAGATTCCGTGTGGAATTCAACTGCGACAAATGCGAGATGAATATTTTCGCTATTGAATAAATACCCGTGCGGTTTTACCATTCATCGACACCAAATAGACACCCTGCGAAAGATTCTTATTTGCAATTTTCCGACCGAGAATGTCATATACGTATACAGGAGCCTCTCCATTCATAACTATTTGTCGCTGAATAATTTGAATGTCGTTTTCAACGATAGGATCTTCTATTGCCGTAGAACCATTTTCAAACAGAGCCACAATCACTTTATCCTCCGTAACGGTTAATTGACGTGGATTCTCGGTATTTCCATCGCTCCAACCAGCGAAATGGTAACCATCGAACGACACCTGCGCTATCAATGTAATCTTTGTACCGTAGGCAATATTTTTAGAACTTCCGAGAACAAGTCCCAACTGGTCGTCTATAGACACCGCATTTATAGTGTAAAGTGTTGAATCAGTGACTGGTTCTGTGATTTTTTCAAAAACAGCCATATACACTTCGTCTTTTGTCACCATAATTTCTCTTGGATTATCCTCGTTGCCGTCTTCCCATTTCACAAAGCGATAACCGCTTGCAGGAGAGGCAATTATACGGACATTCCGTTTTGAATATGAACCGCTGCCGTATGTTTTTCCATAATTTTCGTTGTTCACCATCACATTGATGTCGAATGTTTCATCGTATTGTGGTGGTAACGACTCTGTTAGCTTCGATTCAACGTATTCGTCAATTGCTTGACCAAGCGCACTTGTTTGCGCATCAATTTCCGACTGATTTTGTGCCGAAGTCAACAAATCCTTTGCTTTTTCTGTTTCGGCAAGCAAGTTTTTGTACTGTGCGATAGGATATTGTCCCACATTTGTGCCGTATGTCGTGTTATCCAAATAATAATTGGCAGTTTCAATTTTCGACGACAATTGTCCAACATTGTACGGAGAATCTGGTTTCACATACGTTTCTTCCGTAACTTTTGTGTCGGTGTACGTCTGGATTGCCTTTGTAAGAGCGGCCTCCTCCTTGTCGATTTCCGATTGTTTGTTTGACTTTGCGAGAATCGTTTTTGCCGATTCCGTCGCTTTCGAAAGATTCATATATTCGGTTACGGAATACTGACCGATTTCAGTGCCGTAGGTCGTGCTTTCCAACAACAACGTGGCTTTGTCGATTGCCTGGCTGAGCAACGAATTGTCGTAGGTTGGCGCTATCACCACATCTTCCTCATAAACCGAAGCCTTAAACGATTCCTCAGCTGCCACAAGCGCTTGGTAGTTTTCGTCTATTTCGCTCTGGCTTTCAGCATATTTCAATGCGGATTTTGCATCCTGTTTTATATTATACAATTCATTGTATTGCTCCTGCGGAAATTGTCCTTGCTTTGTTCCCGCTTTCGATGCGCTCAAAAGCCATGTGGCAACCGTCACTTCATCCGAAAGCGCATCAATATCGAACTCACTTGTGGTTGACGACACAATTGATGCGGCATATTCACGGATTGCATTATCTAAAATGGCCACCATATCATCAATGTCGGACTGACTTTCCACATTCTGTTGCATAGCAATCGCGGCAATGTTTACTTCCGACAGTTGAGTATATAAATCCTCAGAAAATTGACCTTCTTCAGTTCCCGTCTCAGTGTTTTTCAGCACAAAATCCGTAACTGACAGTTGTATAGTAAGTTCGCTGAATTTAAGACTTTCTTGTGCATATAGTCCAAAACTAATCAAAACGGAACAGACAAATAATAAAATCTTTCTCATAAGATGCAAATTTTCAAATTACACAAATATAGAAAAAAGAAAAGAATGCAACCATTAAAAGTCGTTTATTTTCCCCAACGAAAACCATTATGTTCAATACCAACCAAATCTATAATGCGGTCTATCACCGTATTGCACACGTCTTGAATGGTTTGCGGGTTTGAATAAAACGACGGATTTGCCGGGCAAATTATTCCGCCAGCAAGAGTAACCAACTCCATATTTTTAATATGAATCAAACTGAAGGGCGTTTCGCGGACGGCGAGAATTAGTTTTCGTCGCTCTTTGAGCATAACGTCGGCGGAACGGGTGATGAGCGTGTCGGCAGTTCCGTGAGCTATCCGTCCCATTGTGCCAACGCTGCACGGACAGACAATCATTGCGTCGTATTTTGCCGAACCCGACGCTATCGGCGAAAAGAAATCCGCGTCGGCATATTCTGTAAAATCGTAAATATTTGGAGCAGAAGGCATTTCGTGTTTCCACACATCTTTTGCCGTTTTGGAAAACACCACGCACACCTCATCAATCTGACTACGCAAGGCATTCAGTTTGTCGAACAGACATTGGGCGTACAACGAGCCCGATGCACCGGTGACAGCGACGATGATTTTCATTTTTTCAATGTAGAGACGATGTGCACATCGTCTCTACTAGAATATTATTTTTTCTTTTGAATTGCCGCATTGTATCGTGCATTCATCACCTTGAGAATGTCGTTGGTGATGTTCAACTGCTCTTCGGCATACAACACACTGCTTTGGTACGCATTGTTCAGAATAATTTTGTATTTGCCGTCGGCATTGTAGAACTTAATGCAGGCGTGAACGCTGTCAATCAGCTGGTCAAGAAGTTTTTGCTCTTTCACAGCCAATTCCTGTTGTTTTTTCTGCTGTTCGGCATACAAGTTCTGCTGACGCTGACCTAATTCCGCTTCTTTTGCCTGAGCATCGGCAGACGTAATGATACGTTTTTCAATTTGATATTGAAAATCCTCAACATCTTTTTGGAATTGCTCCGCTTTCTTCTGCAATTTTGCTTCTTCCGACGAAACCAAATTTTGGTATTGTTTCTCTAACTTCTGATAATACAAATAGTTATGCATTACCGAATCAACAATTACGTATGCAATTGGGAAATTTGCCTCAACCATTTCTTCGTCGGCGAATAGAGCATCGAGCGAAGTATCGACTTCGGTTGTAACAGGTTCTTTTACTGCCTCGGCAGAAGGTTTTTTTGCATACAGCACGAACAGCAAAACAATTGCCGCTCCGAAAATAATGTTTACGATTAGATTACCGTTTTTCATATCCTTAAAATTTTGTTCACGAAAATACAGATTTATTTTTAATGGCTACCGCTTTTCCGTAAGAAATCTGTAATTTTGTCGCAAAGAATCGCATACTATGATGGTCGCCATTTTCAATCAAAATATGTCGCAGCCTTTCAGGCTGCATATTCTCTCGGGAGATAATTGGAGCAATGAGCATAATTCTGCTATTGAATTGCCCCGGGGCGCCCAAGGCAGTGGCATCGGGGCGGATAATTCCCAAGGCGATGCCATTGGGGTGAATTTGTCGCAGCCTTTCAGGCTGCTCTTGATATCATTGATCGGAGAATCATTTGAGAAGAGAAAGAGCCCGAAGGGCTCGGACAGAATTTCCCTGCGGCATCGCCGTAGGATAGGCTCCTGCGCCTCCATTATAATGAGCCTGAAAGGCTCAGACATATTTCATCATTCATCAAATCCTCATTAAAAAGTTTACATTTTTGGAAACTTTTGTATATTTGTGCTACAAAATTAAAATATGATAAACGGAAATATTAGCATTTTATTCACTGATGAAGCGGCAGAATTTCTCCGCACAATTCCCAAACAAGCGAGGGACAAATTTACTTACAACATTGGTAGAATAAAAGGCGGAGAAAGGAATAACGAAATATTTAAAAAACTTGAAAACACTGAAATATGGGAGTTTCGAACATTGTATAATAAAATAGCGTACCGTTTGTTTGCATTTTGGGATACAGAATCAGAATCATTGATTGTCGCAACGCATGGAATAATAAAAAAGACGCAAAAAACGCCGAATAAAGAGATAAAAAAGGCGGAAAGTATTAGAAACGAATATTTCAACAATAAATAAAACTTGACGATATGGCACAGATGAAATTGACACCGTTTGAAGATTTACTTGATGAATTTTACGGCAAAGCAGGTTCGCCACGACGTGACGAATTAGAGAAGAACGTAGAGGATGCACTGCACGCATATCGCATTGGAGAGGCAATCAAAGCAGCGCGGAAACGCGAGAATCTAACGCAAGAAGAACTTGGCGAACGTATGGGAATACGAAAATCTCAAGTGTCGAAAATTGAAAATGGGAAAAACATGACGTTTGCCACCATTGAGAAAGCATTTAAGGCGCTTGGCGCCAAAACCGCCACCATTGACTTTGGAAAATTTGGCAAAATAGCACTCTGGTAATAAAAATCGCCATTCCGTTTTGAAAAAACCTCATTAAAAAGTTTACATAGAAAGAAAAGTAATCAAGTTCTTGCTGTGAATACTTTTGTCTAAAAGATTGCATTTAGGTTCTATTTGATGTATATTTGCAACCAAAATGATTGAATTATGGCACAAACAGCTTTTACGGTAAGAATGGATAGCGAGGTGAAGAAAAACTTTGACTATCTCTGTTCTGAATTTGGAATGTCAACCACCACAGCCATTAACATTTTCGCAAAAATGGTGATTCGGAAACGAAAAATACCATTTGAAATTGAATTAGACAACGAACAAGACGTCTTGCGACAAGGGCGTAAGGCATTTTTAGCACTTCGTGAGGAAGCACAAAAAAGTGGATTACACATGACGTTGGACGATATAAATAACGAAATCAAACTTGCAAGAGAAGACAAATGACAAAAATATATGCAGTGATAGACACAAATGTAATCGTGTCTGCACTATATTCCCACAAAACCGATGCCGCAACAATTCTGGTTTTGGATTACCTAACAAAAGGTATTTTACAACCATTAGTAAACAAAGAGATTCTCGCCGAATACAAAGAGGTGTTATTTCGAAAGAAATTCAACTTCTCACCGGAAATGGTGATGGAGTGGTTGCATTTCTTTGAAACGTATGGCATTTCGACGGAACGAACAACATCGTCTGAAAATTTTATTGACGAGAAAGACATTGTTTTTTACGAAGTGACTTTGTCGGTGGAAGATTCATTTTTAATCACTGGCAACAAAAAACATTTTCCTCAAACACCAAAGGTGGTTTCTCCAGCTGAAATGATTGCTATTTTAAGGTTGCTCAATAAAGACAAATAACAATCGCCACTCCCTTCTGGGAAATGGCGAAATTGGTTTTTACTGATTATAGTAATTTACAAAATATCAATATTGAACATCTTTAACCAAACGAACAGAGAAACCGTAATATCGTAGATATTGATAGATATTGAATCCTCGATAGGAATCTAATTTGATATTATAAGCATCCGTTTTCAGAGTTGTGGAAGATGATGTCCAATAATATCCATCCATATTAAGTCCCTCAACCGAAGTTCCGTGACGTTGTCCTGCACAAGGGAAGAAAACTGCTCCGTAAGATTCCAAAAGATTCCATTCTTCTTCTGAATATATGCTTGAACGTTTTATTCCTAAATCAAAATTCCAATTATCGGGTAGTATTACTAATCCTTTTTTTGTGCCAATTTTTGACATAAACATTAGTCTCTCACAATTGTCCCTACCTTCTGACAACCATCTAAATTCATCTATTGTCATTGTTCTCCATACGTCTTTTTCTTCTCCTCCGTTTGTTATTGCATTATAAACACCCCAATCATAATTCGTTTTAGCTATACTATTCTCATTATCACCATATTTCGTGTCAGAATCCTTTAAATATGGATATTTTGAATTATAACCTGACGTTCCCCACGCAAACAAATCTATCCAATCTTCATAGGAAGATGATATATTTTCATTTTTTTCACCCATAATATCCATTTGGTTTTCAGCGAATCGCCATTTATCTGTACTTGCTTGATATTGCAAATTTCCTTGAGAAAAATAAACAATTCTAGTCGCAGAAACTGAAAAAGGAGCAATTATTGCTCCATCCTTTATAACAACATTTCCTAATGGAATTATAGTGTCTTGTTCTACGGGACTTATATTCACATCTTCTTTTTTAGAACAACAACATAGAATTAATAAAATGATATATATAACTATACAACATCTTAAACACTTCATACATAGTGATTTTATTCAATTAACGAAAAATAACCTACTAGCAAATCATCATCTGTAAGTTTCCCAGTCTCATCAAGAATGTTATCCATTACTGTCATGGTGGTTCCATTTATTTTACCTATAAAATGGGTAGTATTCCCATCCATATTCACGACATGTGTGGACTCATCGTAAGTATAACTTAAACTATAGTGATAATTAAAATAATCCTCACCTGTTTCATCAAATCTTGTCATATAATAAGAAACGGTGTTTTCTTGAAAAATAAAATAGTTTTTCCCTCCCGTGTTGTCTTCGTTTGTCCATTTGTCTTCCCATGTAGTACCGATAAGCATTTTTGCAGAACCATCAAACACAGGACGATCTTCTTTTTTATTACAAGAACACAAACACAGAATAGTGATAAATGGTAAAATTAAAAATTTAAGTTGTTTCATTTCTTTTATTCTATTAATTAATATTCCTATTGTTTTTAATACTTCAAGCAAAAATAATACTTGACACTTTGTCAAAAATATTTTACAAATATATAAATATTTTGACATATGCAATATTGTTTTGCCAAAATTCAAACTTTTTCTTGCAGTAACTTCGTAATTCTTTTAGAAATTAGAAATATATGAATATAGAAGAATTACATATCGGCGATTGGATTAGAAAAATCGCAATAGAGCAAGATGTTTCAGTATCAGAATTAGCACGAAGAATTGGAATGTCACGTCAAAATCTTGCCAATAAACTCAAAAATGACTCGTGGGATGTGAAAGAATTATTTGCGGTTTCGCAAGAATTGAATTACAACTTTTTCTCGCCGTTTGTAACTGCCGACGAAAAGCCACAAGCAAAGAAATTTGTCCTCCAACTCGAAGTTGATGAGAATAAAATCCCAGAAATCCTCCGTATTATTGGCAATTCCAATTTAACTAAATTGGTGAGGTAAGCAAGTCGCCTGTCGCTGTCACTTCTAAACAAGAAATCTACTATTCCCCGTTGCTTTTATTTCAATAATAGCATATATTTGCAGAAAACAGAACGATTATGAATACACTGAAAGTTGGTTCACGGGTAAAAATTTCACCAAACATTACTGGTATGGACAAATGGATTGACGGTGTTGTAAAAACCGTTGAAGACAATCCATTTAATGGTATCGTAATATATGCAGAAGCAAATGAGAACAAAGTAGTTTATTTCAACAAACAGAAATACTTTAAGTTGGCGTAACTATGTATGCTATTGCTTTTGATATGGAAATTGCCGAGTTGAAGAAAAACTTCAATGAACAATATAATAATGCTTATTTTGAAATTGGAAAGGTCTTGAAAAAATATGGGTTTTTCTGGACGCAAGGAAGTGTATATCTCACAAACTCCAATGAAGATGGATTAGGCGTTGTATTCGATGCTATGACCGCGTTAAAACAAATAGATTGGTTTAGGAAATCGGTGCGCGACATTCGTGCATTTAAGGTAGAAGATTGGTCTGACTTTACTCAAAGAATTAAATCATAGTATTTGCAGTACCTCATAGGCAACTCCAATTTAACTAAATTGGTGAGGTAATTACCTCTTCTTTTAAAACTACCGCTTTTCCTTAAAAAACTTCTGCATCAGCTCTTCGCATTGCTCTTTGAGAACGCCGCCAACAACTTCGGTTTTGGGGTGAAGGATTTTGTCGTGCAGTTCCGAAACGTGTCGCTTTACGTCGGACGCGCCATAGACGATTTTGCCCAATTGTTCCCAATATGCTGCACCACAACACATTACACACGGCTCAACCGTCACATACAGTGTACATTTTTGAAGACTTTTTCCACCAAGGAAATCCGTGGCGATGGTAAATGCCTGCATTTCGGCATGGGCGGTTGGGTCGTTCAGCGTTTCCGAAAGATTGTGGGCACGGGCTATGATTTGCCCCTCGCACACTATCACACAACCAATAGGAACTTCGTCCTTTTCGTACGCCATTTTTGCCTGCGCAAGCGCCTGCTCCATATAATATTCGTCGGTCTTTTTTTCTGCCATAATTTGCTTACTCCAGTAAGCAAAAATATCAAAAATCTGCATAATCCATTAAATAAAATTTATGCAAAATTGCTTAACTGGATAAGCAAATCGAGGTTTTCGTTCAAACAAAAAAGGACAAACCCCGCAAGGCTTGTCCTTTTTATTCTATTGTAAACTATTGAGTTACAATACAATATTTACAATTTTTCCTGGAACGACTATCACCTTCTTGGTTGGTTTCCCATCGAGCCACTTGATTGTACGTTCGTCGGCAAGTACGGTAGATTGAACCTCATCGGGAGTTGCCGATTTTGGAAATTCCATCTCGAAACGGCGTTTCCCGTTGAATGAAACAGGATAAATCACCGTGTCATCAACCAACTTCGATTCGTCGCATTCAGGCCATGGCTCGTAAGCAAGCGATTCTGCTCCACCGTACATACTCCACAATTCTTCTGCCAAATGCGGAGCGAACGGGGCAAGCACCTTGGCAAAATCCTTTGCCGTTGCTTCCGAAACATTCCCTGCTTTGTAACACGTATTCGTGAACACCATCATTTGCGAAATGGCTGTGTTGAAACGAAGATTTTCAACATCGTCGGCAACCTTCTTGATTGTTTTGTGAAGTTCCTTCACAACTGCGTTGTCATCCTGCAACCCGGCAACCACGTTTTCTTTCTCGCTGAAGAAACGGAACACACGTGCAAGGAAGTTGAAAACGCCCTTCACGCCGCTTTCCGCCCATGGCTTAACCGCATCGAGCGGACCCATGAACATTTCGTACAGACGAAGACTGTCGGCTCCGTAGTGAGCAATCACATCGTCGGGATTCACCACATTTTTCAGCGATTTCGACATTTTTGCCACAATCTGGCGAAGTTCCTCGCCCGTTTCCTTATGGAAGAATTTGCCGTCGCGTTCCTCAACTTTATCGGAAGTGACTTTCGCTCCTGCCTGTGTTTCGTAGGCAAACGCCAAAATCATACCTTGGTTGAACAATTTTTTATACGGTTCATCGGTGTGGACTATGCCCAAATCGAACAAAACCTTATGCCAGAAACGGCTGTAGAGCAAGTGCAGCACTGCATGTTCTGCTCCACCCACATACAAATCGACAGGCATCCAATAATTTTCCGCTTCAACCGAGAACGGAGCAGAATCATTTGTCGGGTCGGTGTAACGGAGATAATACCAGCACGAGCCAGCCCATTGCGGCATTGTATTGGTTTCATAACGACCTTTGCGACCGTTTTTGTCAACCACGTTGAGCCATTCCGTAGCATTTGCCAACGGCGATTCGCCTGTGTCGCTCGGCTCGTATTTCGTCAGTTCCGGCAATCTGTGAGGAAGGTCTTTTTCGTCAACCATTGTAACCTCGCCGTCTTCCCAGTGAATAATAGGGAACGGCTCGCCCCAATAGCGTTGGCGGCTGAACAACCAGTCACGGATTTTATAGTTTACGGTTGCTTTACCTAACTTTCGTTCGGCAAGCCACGCAATCATTTTTTCAATAGCGTCTTTCTTGTTCAAACCATCAAGGAAACCGGAATTTACGTGTATTCCATCTTCGGTCCATGCTTGCTGTTGCACGTCAACTTCGGACTTCAAAACCTCAATAATCGGCAAATTGAATTTCTTTGCAAACTCCCAGTCACGAGTATCGTGAGCAGGCACAGCCATAATCGCGCCTGTTCCGTACCCCATCAGCACATAGTCGGCAACCCAGATAGGAATCAATGTCCCGTTTACAGGATTTTTTGCATAACGGCCAGAGAACACGCCAGTTTTTTCCTTCGCCAACTCCGTTCTGTCCAAATCAGATTTCATCGACGCCTGTTTGCGATATTCGTCAACGGCAGCTTTTTGGTCGGCGGTGGTAATTTGCTCAATCATAGGATGTTCGGGCGAAATAACCATATACGTTGCACCAAACAACGTGTCGCAACGAGTTGTATAAACAGTCAATTTTGCATCAAGACCGTCAATTTCAAAATCAACTTCGGCACCAGTAGAACGACCAATCCAGTTGCGTTGCATATCCTTAACGCCGGCAGGCCAATCAAGTCCTTCAAGCCCCTGCAACAAACGCTCTGCATACAATGGAATACGTAACATCCATTGTTTCAAATTCTTACGATTGACCTGACAACCACATTTCTCGTGCGAGCCATCGTTCAAAACTTCTTCGTTGGCACACACAGTCTTACAATTCGGACACCACCACACTTGAGCGTTATCGTAGTATGCAAGACGCTGAGAGTCAATATATTTTCGTACTTCTTCCTTACCTTTTGCCTCAATATCGGCAGGAATTGGCAATTCAGAAATCGGGCGACCTTTTTGTTGTTCCTTGTCGAACCACGTGTTGTACAATTTAATGAAAATCCACTGAGTCCATTTGTAGTATTTCGGGTCGGTGGTGTTTATTTCGCGGTCCCAGTCGTAGCTCAATCCGAGCGACTTGATTTGGCGGCGGAACGTGTCGCAGTTTTTCTTTGTTGTGATGGCAGGATGAGTTCCTGTTTGAATAGCATATTGTTCAGCAGGCAGACCGAACGCGTCCCAGCCCATAGGATGAAGCACGTTGAAGCCCTTCATACGTTTGTAGCGGCTCACTATGTCAGTTGCCGTATAACCCTCGGGATGACCGACGTGCAATCCCGCTCCCGACGGATACGGGAACATATCGAGCGCATAAAATTTCGGTTTCGATGTGACTAAAACAGTCTTAAAGGTTTTGTTCTTTTCCCAATACGCCTGCCATTTCTGTTCAATTTCGGTAAAATTGTATTCCATAACTATTTCAATTGAAAAACGATGCGAAGATACGATTTTTCAATTGAAAACAGAGAGTTTTTCTGAAATCCATAAAAAAAAGCAACCCAATTGGATTGCTTTTTTTCAATAAAATGAACTTTATTGTTTAGTCCCAGTTTTCACCATCTTCCTCGCCATCATAGGCACTATCGTCATCACCGCCAGTCAAACCATATTTGTCCAAAGATTCCTCAAAACTCTTGAACAAGTCTTCGAAAGCATTTCCAACTTCGTTGAAACCTGTTTTGAAATATTCATCAAACGTCATTTTTGTTTCATCAGGGAACACAAACATTGGCTCTACATCGTAACGTTCTGCGCCGTCATAGCTGTCATCGTCTTTTACGACGAATAATTTTATACTGGCAATTTTAGTGTTTTCGGAAGCATTCACAACATAGCAGTCGATGGCGTCGTTAGCCGTTTTAACCAAGCCTTCCAACTCTTCTTTGCCAGCAATTTCTTCTTTATTTTCAGTTTTCTTTGCTAATTCAGCCAAAGATTTTGTAGCTATAGAACCAACAATTTTAAAGTTCATCACTTGTGTTGAAATTTTTGCTTTTGAGATCACACTTGCTATGAAATCGAAATCTTCCGATTCCTCTTCCTCCTCGCCTTCCGAATCAGCAAGAAGTTTGTCGATGTTTTCATCAGTCAAATTACCTTCGATTGAGTTTGTGCAATTCAGCAATGTTGTTTTTCCGTGCAGGAACGACATGCTAACCGAAAGTTTTGAATTAGAGCGGGCATATTCCGTACTCAAAGCGAAATCGTCGATTTTCATTGTTTCAACAATGGAAGTTGGATAGCCTTCGTTTGTGAAAGAGCCAACGTATGAAACGTTCATAAGTTCTTTGCCGTCGATTTTCAACGAGCAGTTTACTTTTGCAGGCATATTCTTCACGTTGCTTGCATATTCAACTTTTGCGTTCACCTCGCAGTTGTTGTTCGATGAATTTGCATCGTACGGGAATTTGTATGTCACAGCGTCTTTCGAGTCACTTTTCTTCACGAAATCCTTATCGGTTGCGTTCCATTCCCACACGCCCGACATTTCTGTGATAGTTTCCGACAATTCATCAGGAACTTCGTAGCCTTTCAGTTTCGCATCCACATCAGTCGATTTCAAAACATAAGCCTTCAATTCCTTATTTTTCTGAAGATTTGCCAATTGGAACAGAGCGTCCATTGCTTTGCTATTCTGCATAGCCTTAAGCTCATTCGATAGATTAATACCAGCTTGTTGAAGGTCAGCTTTGTTTTGTTCAACTGTTTTTTCCGAGAGTTTTAGTTCTCCGTCTTTGTCATCGTCCTTGTCTTTTTTACATGCTGTAAAAGTTAGACTTGCACAAAGTGCAAGTACTGAGATTTTGAAAATTGTTTTTTTCATAATTACAGAATTTTAAATTAATAACTTACAAATATACAACGACCAAAGCAAAAATGTTACCAAAAAGCAAAGTTTTTTCTTCCGAAGTGTGAAATTTTGTGCGTGAAACAGTCATTCAAAACATTTCAAAGCAAATTCGAGGGCAGTTTCGATGTTTTTTATAAATTTGTAGGAAATTCGTTTGTTGGCAAATTTATGTTGCCCAAACAATGAAAATTAAACTCAACTATATGAAACTGAAATACTTTGTTATTGCGCTTGTTGCGTGTATTTCGTTGGAGGCATCGGCAAACAACGAGAAATCCATTGATAGTTTAAAGCGCGTGGTGGAATCGACGAAGGGCAACGAAAAAATCCATTCGTTGATGGACCTTTCGATGCTTTATCTGAACGAATCACCCGAAAAAGCGTTCATATCGGCTTACAAGGCGTATTACTATGCTGCCTTCACCGCGGAACCAGCCATTCTCTCCGACGCATATTTCACAATCGGAATGCTGCACCACAAAACCAGCTCGTTCGACTCCGCATTGGTGTATATGAGCAAAGCCCTGAAAACCAGCGAAACAAACGAACAAACCGCCACAATTCTCGACAATATTGGCACAATCTATAAGGATTTGAGCCGCTACGACTCGGCGATAGTCTATCACAACCAATCGCTGAAATTACAACAAACATTGGGGAACCGCAAGGCTGTGGCGACGTGCTACAAAAACATCGGCAACGTGTATATGCAAATGGGGAAATATGACGACGCTCTCAGCCAATACGAATTGGCAAAAATGGAATATCAGTCGTGCAACGACGAAAAATCCGTTTCCTCCCTGTGCAACAACATCAGCACAGCGTATGTGGGAATGCACAAATACTCCGATGCACTGTCGTATTTGACCAACGCTGTGAACATTCAGGAATCAATTGGCGACAAGGCTGGCGAAGCCTACACACTCAACAGCATTGGAAATTTTTACTTCCGTCTCAAAGTATATGACAAAGCACAGGAATACTACAAACGCGCGCTTGATTTGCGGACAAAACTGGACGACAAAAACGACATTGCCGCCTCGCAGTTCAACATAGCCACGGTCCACCGCGATTTGGGAAATTACCGAGAAGCGCTGAAATACTACGGCAAAGCACTTGAACTTCGTACAAAAACCGACAACAAAGAGGCGCAGGCATTGATTTACAACGCAATAGGCGGAACATATAAAAACCAGAAAATTTACGACAAAGCTATTGAAAATTATCAACGCGCACTCGACCTAAACCTTGTAATTGCAAGTCCGAAGGCAATTGCAAGCTCGTATGAGCGATTAGGTATGGTTTGCCGCGACACGGCTTTGGTTGCGAAAGACCAAACGTTGTTCAAGCAGGCAAGTTTGTTTTACAGCAAATCCATCGAAGTGTATCGCTCCATTGGCGATTCGCTGAATGCCGCACGCATCAGCAATTTCTACGGAAATTTGTATAAGGATTTTGGCGAAACGCAGTCGGCTATGCGATGGTACGATTCCGCAAACGCGCTGTATGGCAAAAACGCGCTTGGCAAGGCGTATGTTGCTTATAGTCAAGGAAAATTGATGCAAGAATTGCACAATCCTATGGCAGAACAGTATTTTGCATCCGCAATGGAAACGGCCTCGAAATTCGAGGAAAAAACATTGGCGTGCGATGCAGCCCAATCATTGTATCTACTAATGAAATCGCAAAACAAGCCAGACAAGGCGCTACAATATTATGAAAAATTCGTGTCGTTGAAAGACGAAATCGAAGCCGACAAAAATAAAGAGCGCATTGCCGAAATGGAATTCGAATCGGATATTAAGGTTTTGGAGCACCTCAACGAAAACCAACAATTGAAAATCCGTGAAAACGAGATGAAGCAATCCCAATTCCGTATCTATATTCTTATTTTAGTTTTGGTTTTGTTAGGTATAGCTGCATTTTCTATCGTTTTGTATCGTTTATTTACGCAGAAAAAGAACGCTTACGCACTGCTGTCGCAGAAACAATCGGAGCTCGAAGCCGCCTACGACGATGTGAAGACAGCAAATGACGCACTGGAAAAGAAAAACTCACAAATACTTGATAGCCTGATGTATGCAAAACGCATTCAAAAAGCAGTTTTGCCATCGGCGGAAGAATTGTCATCGCTGTTTCCACAAAATTTCGTGTATTATATGCCAAAGGAAATTGTAAGCGGAGATTTCTATTGGCTTTCGAAAACGAAAAATTATGTGTTCTTTGCTGTGGTTGACTGCACGGGTCACGGTGTTCCGGGCGCCTGTATGTCGATGGTGGGAAATACGTTGCTCAACCAAATTGTGAACGAAATGCACGAAGAAAGCCCAGCGCGGATTCTACAAATGATTGACGATGAAGTAATTAAAACCTTGCGTCAAAACGAAGGCGACGACACGCAGGACGACGGAATGGCAATATCGCTGATTCGCTACGACAAGAAACGTTCAGAAATCACATTTGCGGGAGCCGGACAAAAATTATTGATTGTTTCGGACGGAGAAGTGCAAACGATTGGTTCTTCCCTGTTTTCGATTGGCGGTTTGCATGTGCTGAAACAATCGCAGGAAGTTGTGTTTGAAGAGACGACGATTCCCGTAAAAGAAGGCTGTACCTTATACTTATACAGCGACGGCTATATTGACCAATTTGGCAGCGAAACAAAAGCACGGTTCTCAACCAGCCGTTTCGAAGATATGGTGCTTGAAATGCAAAATATGGATATGGCAGAGCAATATATGACCGTCTCGCGTCGAATGGATGCGTGGAAAGGCACTGAGCAACAAATAGATGACATTCTTGTAGTGGGAATCAAATTATAACAATATGGCATCACCGTTAGCGTCAGCATTGAATTTTATACGGCACCACCAAGACGGTGAAATCGCCGAGAAAATCCGTAATTCCGGCATGGAATACAATATGAACTACGGAGTTTCGTCGCTGTTGTTGTCGAACTATGCGAAATCGGTTGGGCGCAATCAGGAATTGGCAGACGCATTATGGAAGGAAAATTTCCGCGAAGCCAAGCTCATGACATTTATGTTTGCTGATTATCAAATAATTAGCGATGAAACTATTCAAACGTATGTTTCAAATTGCGTGAACAACGAGATGGTGGAAATTGCTGTGATACATATATTTTCACTATTGCCAAACGCGCTGCCGAACGCAAAAAAATGGCTTTCTGACAGCCGACGATATGTAAAAATGGCAGGTTATCTCACAATAGCCCGCCTTGCAATGAAACAATCGTTTGGCACAGAAACCGATTTACAGGAAATTTTTCCATCATACGAACGCGATGTAATTTCCACCGATTTCTTTGTGTATCAATCTGTTCAAAAAGCATTTCAGGAGCTTGCTTTTCGTCGTCAGGATTTAAAACCTTTGATTGTCGAAAAAACAAAATATATTTGCGAACAAAATAAAGGCACAGATTTTGAGTTACAGACAAAAGAAATGTGTCAAATTTTAGAATATTGTTAATTAAACTTTAGAATTATGTTAGAGAAAACTTCCAATCCAGCCTTTTCGGACAGTGTGTTCAACAATCTGTCGTTCACGTATGGCGACACAATGACAATAAAAGGCACTGCAAATAAAGCACTTACGTTGTTAGCAACAATTTTAGTCGCCGCATTGGCAACATGGAAAATGGCATACGCCGGCAATGCGTTGGTAACTCCGTTGATGATGGGTGGCTTGATAGTGGGGACCATCTTTTCGTTTATCACAATTTTCAAACCAGAGAAAGCTAAATTCACTTCAATTGTATATGCAATCTGCGAAGGATTAGTGTTGGGCGGCGTGTCGGCCTTCTACGAAATGAGCATGGTTGACCCTGCAACAGGCGAAGGTCACGGCATTGTGTTCAACGCAATTATGTTGACGATAGGAGTATTTTTCATAATGTTGTATCTATACAAACAACGCATTATTCAAGCGACGAAAAAATTCACAATGGGATTGATTGCCGCTATGGGAGCAATCGCAATTGTGTATCTCATTGACATTGTAATGGGATTTTTCGGTTCGTCGGTTGGTTTCTTGCATAGTTCAGGACCAGTTGGCATTGCAATCAGCTTGATAATTGTGGTTGTTGCCGCATTGAATTTCATCCTTGATTTCAAAAATGTGGAAACCTGCGCTGAACAAGGTGCTCCGTTGTATATGGAATGGTATTGCGCATTTGGTTTGATGATGACGTTGGTATGGCTATACCTTGAAATGTTAAGATTGCTGTCGAAATTAAATAGAGATTAATTTCAGATTGAATTATTTAAACGGTCGTTGCGCATGTCGTGGCGACCGTTTTTTGTTTTACAAAATCTTTCTATCTTTGGAAAAACTTTTTCACAATGAAAACAAGGTTCACATTTTTTATTTTTCTTGCTTATATGATTAATTCGTTTGTTTGTAATGCACAAAATTCGCAATGCGACCGACAACAAATCGACTGTTGTGTTATCAGTAGTGGAAAGATTCCCCATACCGACAAAAATATCCGTTACGACGGTCGTGTACTTATAGATTCAACTGCCGCACATCTGTTTTACCCGGGAACATCCATTTCTGTCACTGTGAAAAACGAAGGAAGTTTGTGTGCACTATTCAGTTCAACGGGAGATGTGTATTATTGGATTGAAGTTGACGGACACGAAGCATACAAAGTAAAATCAGCAGTATTGATTCCATTGCCAAAGCAAAAGCCTCCATACACCGTAAAAATCACGTTGGTGTCGGAAGGTATTTATCATAATCCTGAATTTTACGGATTTTCTTGGTGCGCCGAAGACCCGTTCCCCGATTTATCTCGTCCAGCCGACAAGAAACTCAAATTTGAATTCATAGGAAATTCCATCACGTGCGGTTACGGCACCGAAGTTACCGACCGTTCGCCGTTCAACGATTCCACATCGAATTTCTGTCACGGATATGCGTACCGCACCGCACAGGCGTTCGATGCAGAATGTATGGTCGTTGCCCGCTCTGGCATTGGCATTTACCGTAACTATGGAGAAAAAGATTCCGCTTTATATTACGGCTGTATGCCCGACAATTACGAAAAACTCTGGCTCGACAGCCCGCATCAGTGGGATTTTTCAAAATTCACGCCCGATGTGTTGTTCATCAACTTGGGAACAAACGACACGTGGGAAATGTCGTCGTTCAATGCGGAGAAATACGAGAGGAATTTCCGAAAGTTGATGAATTCCGTCACAGCACATTACCCGAAAACCACCATTGTGCTTCTTACGGGCAGTATGATGGGACCAGAGGCGTTGGCTGCCGTGAAACCGATTTTGGACAAGATACAAAAAGATTACACCACCACTAAAAAACAATTGGTGTACCGCTTCGATTTCACGCCAGTGGCTGGCGAGGGAGCTGACTGGCACCCAAGTTCGGCACAACAGGAAGCAATGAGCAAGGAATTGATTCCGTTTGTGAAGAAGATTTTGGAGAAATAACCAAAAGTAGGAATTATGAGTTATGAATTTTCATACCGTTTCACCAATCTATAACTCATAACCCATAGTTGAGCATTGTACATTGTGAATTATGCATTGTGCATTATGAATTGCGTAAACTTTCTTCCGTTGCAATCACTGCATTCCGCACACAATTTTCGCACGAGCAGAGAACTTTCCCCGTCTCTATACCTTTGAGTTCCTTGCAGATAGTTGCTCCGCACATTGTTTTGAAACGATTATGAATTTCGCGTGTATAGCGGACGGCATTTCCTTCTTTTGTGCATAATCCAGCAATTATGCCAGCTCCCACAAGAGCGCCGCAGGTTGCTTCCGTAGTTCCCATGCCAGAGCCGAATCCACTTCCAATTTGATGCAACGTCTGTTCGTCAAGCGAAACCGTGTCGGCGAATGCTTTAACCACCGCCTGACAGCAATTCATTGACTTTTTATATTCAGCGGCAAGTTCCGCCCGTTCCTGTGGAGTTTTCATATATCTAATTGCGTAGGGTTAAAAGATTGTTTTTCGGCGTGACTATGACACGAATGATGTTCGGAGCCGCAGGAATGTTCGTGGCCTTCGCCGTGGTGGTTGCATTTTACATCAGGATTGTAGGCGAGCGTTCCGTTGAGCAAAGCGGCTACAGCATTGTCGGCATTTCCCGTTACACCACCGAAAACGCGGATGCCAGCCTGGGCCAAAGCATCCTGAGCGCCAACGCCTATACCGCCGCAAATAAGCGTGTCAACGCCTCTTTCTTGTAAAAATCCCGCCAAAGCCCCGTGACCTTGACCATTGGTTCCAACAATTTCACTATTCACAACAGAGTTGTTTTCAATACTATATAATTTAAACGTGGCAGTATGTCCAAAATGCTGGAACACAGAACCATTCTCGTATGTAACTGCAATTTTCATAACACTAATTTTTACAAAGATAGTACATTTCCGAAACATTCAGTAAGAACATATTATTCATAACTGAAAATAACTATCTTTGCATCAGTTTGAAATCGATACAGCATGTTTGAGAATTTATCGGAACGATTGGAGAAATCGTTCAAATTACTGAAAGGACAAGGAAAAATCACCGAAATCAACGTTGCCGAAACGTTGAAGGACGTTCGCCGTGCGTTGCTCGACGCCGACGTGAACTATAAGATTGCAAAACAATTTACCGAAGACGTTAAGCAGAAAGCCCTCGGTCAGAGCGTGCTCACCGCCGTGAAGCCGGGCGAGATGATGACGAAAATCGTCCACGACGAACTTACTGCCCTAATGGGCGGCCAGAAAACCGACATCAACCTCAAAGGCAATCCTACCGTGATTTTGATGGCTGGTCTGCAAGGTTCAGGTAAGACGACCATGTCGGGTAAGTTGGCGAATATGCTGAAATCGAAACAAGGCCGTCATCCGCTGTTGGTTGCCTGCGACGTGTATCGTCCGGCCGCAATCAATCAGTTGCAGGTGCTTGGCGAACAAATTGGTGTGCCTGTTTTTGCCGATTTGAGCGACAGCAATCCTGTGAACATTGCCGAAAAGGCAATCCGTCAGGCAAAACTGAACGGACAGGACGTGGTGATTGTCGATACTGCTGGTCGTTTGGCGGTTGACGAAGCCATGATGACTGAAATCACAAACATTAAGAATGCCATAAACCCTCACGAAATCCTGTTCGTGGTCGATTCCATGACTGGTCAGGATGCAGTGAACACGGCGAAGGAATTTAACGACCGCCTGAATTTCGACGGCGTTGTCCTCACCAAACTCGACGGCGATACTCGAGGTGGTGCGGCGCTTTCTATCCGTTCGGTGGTTGACAAGCCGATAAAATTCGTCGGCACGGGCGAAAAACTCGAGGCAATCGACGTGTTCTATCCCGAACGTATGGCAGACCGTATTTTGGGTATGGGCGACATTGTTTCGTTGGTGGAACGTGCCCAAGAACAATACGACGAGGAAGAAGCACGCAAGTTGCAGAAGAAGATTTCGAAGAACCAGTTCAATTTTGAAGATTTTCTTGCCCAGATTCAGCAGATTAAGAAGATGGGTAATCTGAAAGACTTGGCTTCGATGATTCCGGGAATGGGCAAGGCATTGAAAAACATTGACATTGATGACGATGCGTTCAAGGGCGTTGAGGCGATTATCCGCTCAATGACTCCCGAGGAACGTGCGAATCCAATCATACTGAACGGTTCCCGCCGAAAACGAATCGCATTGGGTAGCGGCACGACCGTACAGGACGTGAACAAACTCATCAAGCAATTCGACGAAACGAAAAAGATGATGAAGATGATTACCGGCAGCAAAGGCAGCAGACTGATGCAGAGCATGATGCCGAATATGAGATAACAAATTGAAAATTGAATTATATGGAACTGATTGACGGTAAAAAAGTAAGCGAAACTATAAAGCAGCAAATTGCTGCCGAAGTGGAACAAATTAAAGCTCGTGGCGAAAAAGTGCCTCATTTGGCTGCAATTCTTGTGGGCAACGACGGCGGTAGCGTCACCTACGTGAACAACAAAGTGAAGGCCTGTGAGCAGTGCGGTTTCGTTTCAACACTGAAGACATTCGACGAAAATATTTCCGAAGAAACTCTTCTGAAAACCGTTGAGGAATTCAACAACAACGACGACATTGACGGTTTCATCGTTCAGTTGCCGTTGCCAAAACACATTGATTCACAAAAAGTTATTGAATCCATCAACCCAAACAAGGACGTTGACGGTTTTCATCCTATGAACGTGGGCAAAATGATGATTGGTCTGCCGTGCTTTAAGTCGGCAACGCCTGCGGGTATCCTTGAATTGTTGAAATTCTACAATATAGAAACGGCAGGAAAACATTGTGTTATCATAGGTCGAAGCAATATTGTGGGCAAGCCGATGAGCGTGCTTTTGAGCCAGAAAGGTTGGGATTGCACGGTTACGTTGTGTCACAGCCGCACAAAAAATCTTGAACAAGTGTGTGCTTCAGCCGACATTTTGATAGCCGCACTTGGTACGCCGGGATTCGTGAAAGCGAATATGGTGAAGGAAGGTGCCGTGGTAATCGACGTGGGAACCACACGCGTTCCTGCTCCCGAAATTCCACGTGGCTGGCGCTTGAAAGGCGACGTGCTATTCGACGAAGTTGCTCCAAAATGCAGCTACATCACTCCTGTTCCTGGCGGCGTGGGTCCAATGACCATCTGCTCGTTGATGATTAACACCTTGCAGGCGGCAAAAGGGAAGAAGGCATAGAATCTTCTCTCCTATGAAAAAAATTCTTCTTCATATATGTTGTGCTCCGTGCGGTTCGGCGTCGGTGGAGCGGCTGCTTGCCGAAGAATGGAACGTGACGCTCTATTACTTTATGCCTAACATTTTTCCGAAAGAAGAATGGGAAAAAAGAAAATTGTACGTGGAAAAACTTGCCAAACATTTTGGCGTGGAGTTGATTATAGGTGACTACGACCATGAATTCTGGCTTAAAAACGTGGCTGGTCTGGAACACAAAAAGGAAGGCGGACTTCGTTGCCATGCGTGCTTCAAAACATTACTTTCTGCCACGGCCCAAAAAGCCGAAGAACTTGGCTTTGAACACTTTGCGACAACATTAACCATCAGTCCTCACAAAAATTCAAATGTGATACAAGCCATTGGCGAACAATTTAAAGGCTACACGCACTACGATTTCAAAAAGAAGGACGGCTACAAGCGAAGCATTGAATTGAGCAAGGAATTAGATTTGTACCGCCAATGTTATTGTGCCTGTGAGTTTAGTATGAATAAATAGGATTTTACCAATTCCCGCAAACGACGTAAGGAATAAAATTTTTAATTTTCTAACTAAAAATTTTGTAAATCGAAAATTATTACTACTTTTGCCTCACCAAATCGGAGTGGTAGCTCAGTCGGTAGAGCACAGGACTGAAAATCCTGGCGTCGGCGGTTCGATCCCGCCCCTCTCCACGAAAGAGGATGATTTTTTAGTCATCCTCTTTTTTTATGCAATAAATCCACAAAAATTCGTTTTCTTTGTATCAAGGCTTTTTCAATGAAACGGATTCTTATAGTTTTGGTGTTGTTCCCGTTCTCCCTTTTCGCACAAATAGGAGGCGGTTCCACGTATGAGTTCGTCACGTTGCCGTACTCCGCCACGGAAAATGCCTTCGGAGGAAATGTAATAACCCGTACGGAGAAAAATCTACCATTTGCCCTAAAGAACCCATCACTGCTTGATTCGTCTTACAACAACGAATGCGTTGGAAACTGGGGAATGCTCCACCTCAAGGAAACGGGTATCGGTCTTGGCACAATTGGATATGCGCATGCGCTGTCGCACGGTATGACGGTGCAAGGTGGTATTCATTTTATAAACTATGGAGTATTCGAAGGCTATGATGAGTCAGGAACTGCCATAAACAACTTTGTACCAGCGGAATACGAAATCATTTCCGGACTTTCGTATCAGTTGAAAGACAACATTTTCGTCGGTACGAACATCAAGCCAATTCTCTCATATATGGAAAGTTACAGCAGCTATGGGCTATTATTCGACGCTGGAATTTCGTACCGACTTGAACGGTCGTGTTTTTCGATAGCCGCCCGAAACATTGGCTGGAACATAAAACCATACACCAAAGGCAATCGCGAGCCAGTGCCATACAGCATTGACATGGGAATGACGCAAAAATTGGAACACGCACCCGTGCGGTTCAACATTACGTACGAGGACTTGCAACACTTCGACGTTTCTGAGCCAAAAGCGAAGAAAACATCCTCAAACAGTGGCATTTACGAAGAAAATGACGAACGAAAATTTGTGACATTCAGTAGAACATTGATAAAGCATTTCAATCTATCAACAGAAATCTTTCTTGGGAAACACATTACTGTGATTGGCGGCTACAACTATCGGAAATCCGAAGAGCTGTCGTTTGGTTCGTCGAAGCAGGGAGCCGGGCTCAGCGCAGGATTTATACTGACATTTTCAAGATTCAACATTTCATACGGCTGGGCAAAACAGCAAGCCGCCGGCGGTCGGAATTTCTTCACGCTCGGATTCAATGCGGAAACAATGTATTCCGCATATCAAACACAAGCACAAAAACGTAAATCTACAAACTTATGATAATTGCAATCGACGGACATTCTTCGTGCGGGAAAAGCACAATAGCAAAAGCATTGGCGAAACGGCTTGGGTACACGTATGTTGACACAGGTGCGATGTACCGCGCAGTAACATTTTTCTGCCAGCAAAACAATTTAATTCAAAACGGCGTAGTTGACGAAAACGCTTTAAAACAACGAATTGACGAAATCAATATAAGTTTTGCTTTAAATAGTAATACACAACAACAAGACACATACCTAAATGGTATAAATGTTGAAAAACAAATCCGCAGCATGGAAGTTGCCCACGATGTGAGCAACGTGAGCAAAATCGGTTTTGTGAGAAAGGCAATGGTGGAAAAACAGCAAAAATACGGCGAATCAGCCAATGTGGTTATGGACGGCCGCGATATAGGCACAGTTGTTTTTCCTCACGCCGACTATAAATTTTTCGTAACCGCATCGCCCGAAGTCCGCGCGCAACGCCGCTACGACGAGCTAATGGCAAAAGAAGGGCACGCCAACTACAATGAAATTCTAGAAAATCTAAAACAACGTGATTTTATTGACACAACACGAGCGGAAAGTCCACTACGACAAGCCGACGATGCAATTTTAGTCGATACAAGCAATATGACACGGGAAGGACAATTAGAATGGATTCTAAACAAAATACAATAATCGAAATCGACTCTAAATCAGGGTTTTGCTTTGGGGTAATTAATGCAATACATCAAGCAGAAAAAGCTCTTGAAGAAACAGATTCTTTGTATTGCCTTGGCGACATTGTCCATAACGGGGCGGAAGTCGCCCGATTAAACGCAAAGGGCTTAATCACAATCTCTTACGAACAATTCAAGGAACTTCGCAATTGCACCGTGTTGCTCCGCGCACACGGCGAACCGCCCGAAACCTACGAAATTGCCCGACAGAACAACATTACAATTATTGATGCAACTTGTCCTGTGGTGCTTGCACTGCAAAAGAAAATAAAAACAGCGTATAAGGAAGCTCTGAAGAAAAACGGACAAGTACTCATATTTGGGAAACCTGGCCACGCCGAAGTTGTTGGTCTGTTGGGGCAAACCGACAATTCCGCCACGGTAATCAACAAAATCGACGACCTTGACAGTGTTGATTTTTCGCGTCCGATTGTGCTGTTTTCGCAAACCACGCAAAACATCCACGACTTAAAAATCATTCAGGAGGAAATCGCCCGCCGCACAGGATCCGTCGGAAACAAAGACTTTGTTTGCCACGACACCATCTGTCGTCGGGTGGCAAACCGCGAAGCTGATTTGAAACAATTTGCACAAAAATTCGACACCATCATATTTGTGAGCGGTAAAAAAAGCTCAAACGGGAAGGTGCTGTACGACATCTGCAAGAAAATAAATGAAAACACGCATTTTGTCTCAAATCTCGCTGATTTAAGCGAAATAAACTTTTCCCACGACAAATCTGTAGGCATTTGCGGGGCAACTTCCACACCTAAATGGTTAATGGAAGATATAGCACATAAAATTCAGGATATCATAGCCTTACAATAGCAAAAATCACCCTTCGTGCATCATCCTGTGAATCATCGGAGAAAGCAGGAAGAGCAGAATGCTTGCGACCAATGCGGCAAGTCCTACGTTCACAAACACGTTGGTATAACGGAGCAAATTCACCACCGAAACTTTTTCTTCGTCGGAGATTGTCTGCAAGGTTTCTTCCGAAAGGTAATTCTTATTTAATGCGGTTTGCAACGCCTGTTGCGAGTTTTCGCTTGCAAGTATGGCGGTGTACGACGCCGTCGATTCATCTATGGTTTCAGTGTTTCCCGAATTGTCGGCAATTTCGTAGCTGCTTTCGTCGGTGGTCAAGTTTGCAATCCAGCCGCCAACCTGAAACGCCAGCGACGACGACAAATACCACGCTCCAATCACCATTCCCACGATTTTGGGCGGAGCCAGCCGCGAAACCATCGAAAGCCCTATGGGCGAAAGGCACAATTCTCCCAACGTCTGGAACATATAACTCAGAACCAAGAAAATAGCCGGCACGGCGGCAATTTTTAGCATTGTGTTGTTTTCGGCAATCGTTTCAAACGAAAGGAAACGTGGAGCCAAGCCCAACAGCAAAAATCCTATGCTGAGCAACAAAATACCCATGGCAAATTTTATTGGCGTCGATGGTTCTTTCTTCCGTTGTGCAAGTTGCATCCACAAGATTGAAAGCGGCGAGGCAAAAATCAAGATGAACATTGGATTTACCGACTGGAACAACGACGCGGGAATGACGCTTCCGAAGAAATTTCGGTTCACGTTTTCGCTTGCGTACAATGTGAGCGACGAACCTGCCTGCTCAAAGAATGTCCAGAATAACGTTATGAATAACAGCAAGATTAGTATGACAAACAATCTGTCGCGTTCAACTTTTTCGCTACGCAGCGCTATCACAAATATGAATCCGAGAATTGCCAGCGAAAGCGGAAAGATTACGTAACTCATTATTTCATAGTGTTTTACGAGCAATGCTATTCCAAACGTGCTGATGACGCATAGTGCGTAAATCCAAATTTCTTTCGACAATCCACAGAATTTCTGTGCAAGGGATTCTTTGTCGGGCACACCGCCAAGAGGGCGGTATTCCAACGTTTTTTCTCCCGTTTCGGCATTGATATTTTCGTGATAATCAATGACATGACCGAATTTCAAGAAGATGAACAATCCCGCCAACATTCCAATTCCCGCAATGGTGAATCCATAGTGCCAACCGTAGGTTTCGCCCACAATTCCGCAGAGAATCGGCGAGAAAAACGCTCCAAGGTTCACGCTCATATAGTAAATGGTGAATCCGCCGTCGCGACGAGGGTCGTTTTCTTCGTAGAGACCGCTCAAAATTATTGGCATATTGGGTTTGAAAAATCCATTGCCAACAATCAAAAACGAAAGAGCGAGGTACAAAAACATTTCATTTTCAATCGCCATCAAAAAATGGCCGATAGCCATCATTATTGCTCCCCAAATCACGGCTTTGCGATGACCGAGGAACTTGTCGGCAATCAGTCCGCCAATAAACGGCGACGCATACACCAACGAGCCGTAGGCGGCAAAAATGCCGTATGCCACGGTTTTCGACGTTTCAAGATTTTGAAATAATTGCTGGATTAAGTACAGCACCAACAACGCACGCATGCCATAGTAACTGAACCGTTCCCACATTTCGGTGAAGAACAGCACTATAAGGGCGCGAGGTTGTTTCATATTTATCGGTTTCATTGTAACTATTGATAAAATCACAAAAGTGTTTTTGCGTATTTCATTGATTCTTCGTGCGTTGCAACGTAGTCTTCAAGTGTTGGTTCATCAATGAACGAGATTTTTTGCATAGTTTTTTCAATCAAGTCGGACATACCGAAGAAAGAAATTTCATCCTTCAAAAATGCCGCTACGGCAACCTCGTTGGCTGCGTTCATTATGCACGGCATATTGCCGCCTTTTTCGATAGAAGAAAGCGCGATGTCAAGATTTCGGAACAATTTACGGTTTGGTTCTTCAAAAGTTAAATCCTTGTATTCAAATAAGTTAACTCTTGGAAAATCAGCCTTCAGGCGTTCAGGATAACTGAATGCGTACTGAATCGGGATTCGCATGTCGGGCATTCCAAGCTGTGCTTTTATCGAGCCGTCTTCGAACTGTACGGCGGAGTGAACGATTGACTGCGGATGTACCAAAACCTCAATATCTTTTGGAGCGACGTTGAACAACCATTTTGCTTCAATCACCTCCAAACCTTTGTTCATCAGCGAAGCGGAGTCTATGGTTACTTTTGCGCCCATATTCCAATTAGGATGTTTCAAGGCTTGCGCCTTGGTAACGGTTTCAAGTTGCTCGCGGCTGAATTTCCTAAACGGTCCGCCCGAAGCGGTAAGCAATATTTTTTCTGGTTTGTTGCCACATTGCAACTCTCCATGCAAACATTGGAATATGGCAGAATGTTCGGAATCGACGGGAACAATGCCCGACTTTGGGTGTTCTTTCAGTAATTTGTTGACCAATTGTCCGGCAACCACAAGCACTTCCTTATTTGCCAACGCTATGATTTTATCGTGTTTTATGGCATTGATTACGGGAGCAAGTCCGGCGTAGCCGACCAGTGCCCCAAGCACCATATCGACCGACTCCATTTCAACCACGTCGTTCAACGATTCCGAACCTGTGAACACCTTTATCATGTGCGGTTCCAACGCTTTTGAAACGTATTCGTATTTGTCGGGATTGGAAATCACGACCACGTTTGGATTGAATTTAATGGCCTGTTCTATCAGTAAATCCGCATTGTTGTGTGCAGTGAGGACTTCAACGGAAAATTCACTGGGATGGCGCGAAATCACGTCTAACGCCTGCGTTCCTATGGAACCTGTGGAACCTAAAAGAGCAATTCGTTTCATTGACGGTACAATATTAATACACAATGTAATTCTCTGAATTTACAGGTTTTCCTTCGTGCCACAATTCAAAGTGCAAATGAGGACCGAGGGTGAGATTTCCCGTATTGCCGAGAAGTGCGATGCCTTCGCCGGCAATAACCCTATCACCCGTTTTTTTCAGAAGTTTCGCATTATGTTTATATACTGATATAAAATCGTTACTATGCTGAATCATAATGGTATAGCCCGTCTCAACTGTCCACGAATCAAGTATCACAGTGCCATCGAGCACGGCATGGATAATGCTGTTCTCGGCGGCAACCACGTCGGTACCAAAATGTCCATTGCTAAAATCGCTCGAAACAACGCCATACACTGGCGGATAGAAGAACAGATTTTCAATACGCAAGCCGGATTTTGGTGTCTGGAAATTAACATTCAGCGCCTCGTGTTCCTGAATTTCCATTCGAAGCATGGAATCAGCGGGCGACAAGTCAAAATTGAGGTTCGCATAATTTTCAGTTGGCGAAACCACAATGGAATCAAGTTTGTCGTAGCCTGATGGGTCTTCGCCATTGAGAATTGTATGAAGAATCTGCATTTTTTGGGCGTAGAGTTTCATCTGATATTCCAAAGAATCGACCAATTCGGCATTATGTTCAATTTTTTCCCGTTCTTCCATTACAGGATAATTCGGTATAATGTATTCCTTTAATGGTGTGTATGCAATTACCAGATACACAATGAATATAAGTATGATTGCCAATGCTGAAAGCGCGGTAAACACGTTCATTATGGAGAGTCGAAACGTGAAAATTGTGGCGAAGTTGTTTTCATCGACAATCGACAAGTTGTATTTCCTGCGAAATCTCGCACGGCGCCTTTTTTGTTCCATGTTAGTTTTCGTTGCCATTTTCTGTAATTTTTCCGTCCTCCATCCGTATTACCCTGTCGGAAATTGCCGCCAGATTGTCGTCGTGCGTCACAATCACGAAAGTTTGGTTGAACGTGTCGCGCAACCGAAGTATTAACTGATGTAATTCATTTTTATTGTGCGAATCCAAATTCCCCGAAGGCTCGTCGGCAAAAACCACGGCAGGGTTGTTCATTATTGCTCTTGCAACGGCTACACGCTGCTGCTCGCCGCCCGAAAGTTCCGAAGGTTTGTGCGCCATCCGTTCCGAAAGATTGAGAAAATCCAACAGCTCTTTTGCGTGCGCCTCGCACTGTTTCAAATTTTTGCCTTGCAGCATAGCTGGAATACACACATTTTCCAATGCGGTAAACTCCGGCAAAAGTTGATGGAACTGAAACACAAAACCAATATGCTCATTACGGAATTTCGCCAATTCTTTTTCCTTCAAACCGCGGATGTCGGTGCCGAGAATTTGTAAACTACCTTCGTCGGCATCCAGCAAAGTTCCCATTATCTGCAAAAACGTTGTCTTTCCCGCACCGCTCTTGCCCACAATGGAAACGACTTCGCCACGTTCCACATCAAAGTCAATTCCTTTCAGAACCTGAAGGCTACCAAACGATTTTTGTATGTTCCGAGTTTGAATAATCATACTGCAAAGAAAATCAAAAATATTGACATTTTATTGTTCCGTCAACGCAATAAAGTCAATCAAACCAATCAGCGCCGTGCGAGCTTCGTTTTCGGAGAACAAAAGACATTGGCGCTTAGCTTCCTCGCAAAAATTGATTTGCCGTTGTGTGGCGTATTCAATTCCGCCTTTTTCGCGGACAAAGTCAGCCAATTCTTCCAATTTCTCCTGTTTGTTGCCGTGGTGTTCCAATTTGAACAGAATTTTTTCGCGTTCCACAAACGAAAGCTTTGAAATGGCATATAACAATGGCAAAGTCTGTTTCTTTTCCTGCAAATCGTTCAGCGTTTTTTTGCCAAGAACCGACGTGCGGGAATAGTCAAGAACGTCGTCGCGGATTTGGAACGCCAAGCCGAGCAGTTCGGCAATACGTTCAACACGTTGAATGTCTTCGTCGGTCGCCTTTTTGCTGGAATAAGCGCCCGTGACCATTGAAACTACGAACAATGCCGCCGTTTTTGATTTAATTATTTCATAATACGTTTGCTCGGAATTTTCCAAAGAACGTGCGTGTTCAATCTGCATCAATTCGCCCTCGCTCATCTTCTTCACGCCTTCCGACATGATTTGGAGCGCTTTTATCTCATTTTTCTCAATTGCATAGAGCAGACCTTTTGCCAAATAATAGTCGCCAGCGAGCACCGCAACCTTATTCTTCCATTTTGCCTTGACCGACAACAAATTACGACGTGTTTCCGAATCGTCAACCACATCGTCGTGGACGAGCGTGGCATTATGGAGCAGTTCCACCATGTAGGCCGCGGAATAGGTCGATTCCGTAACATCACCGAACAGCCGAGCCGAAAGAAATGTAAGGGCGGGGCGGATTTGCTTGCCTTTGTTGCCAAACACATATTTCGTGACCACATTCAGCAAATTCGTCTTCGACAAGAGATTCGGTTCAAACATCTTGTCGAATTTCTTTATGTCGTCCGTAATTATCTGCGGGAATGAATATTCTGCCATCCTTTTAAATTAGTGTGTCAAAGGTACAGTTTTAATTTGGATTATTGCGTTTTTCTACAAAAAGAATAAATTTGCACGCAATTTTAAAATAATACATAGAAATGAGCATTCCAGTAATCACTGCCGACGAGGCGGCATCGTACATTCAGAATGGATTTAGTATTGGCGTGAGCGGTTTCACGGCTGTGGGCGTTCCTAAAGCGATAGGAACTGCTATTGCAAAAAAAGCCGAAGCGGAACATGCGGCAGGTCGTGAGTTCAAAATCAATCTTTTCACTGGTGCATCGACAGGTGAATCGCTTGACGGCGTTCTTGCAAGAGCTGATGCAATCAACATCCGCGCCCCGTACCAGACCAACAAGGATTCGCGTGCGGCAATCAACGAGCAACGTATCCACTATTGCGACTACCACTTGTCACAACTTGCACAGGACGTGCGTTACGGTTACTTCGGCAAAATCAACGTGGCTGTAATTGAGGTTTGCGACTACGATGAACAAGGAAATTTAGTGTTGACCACGGCTGTGGGAAATGCTCCTACATACGTGAAATTGGCTGACAAAATCATTTTGGAACACAACACGAATCGTCCTAAGGAACTTCGTGGCGTTCACGATATTTATATGCCGGCCGACCCTCCTTATCGTCGCGAAATACCTGTATATAAACCGAGCGACCGTATTGGCGACCCGATTCTGAAGGTTGATCCAAGCAAAATCGTCGGTGTGATTGAAACATTCTTCGACGACGAAATCAAAGGTTTCTCTGAATTGGACGAAACCACGATGAAAATCGGCGAAAATGTGGCTAATTTCCTTGCAAACGAAATTAAAGTTGGCAGAATTCCAAAAACATTCCTTCCGATTCAGTCTGGTGTGGGAAATATTGCAAACGCAGTGCTTCACGGCATTGGCGAAAGCAAGGA